>Ga0160422_10000245_pt1 | contig 31687 bp, 24 predicted proteins | sample Fk160mmetaG_FD_108192 | JGI IMG/M metagenome (GOLD analysis project Ga0160422, IMG submission 108192) | Marine microbial communities from the Central Pacific Ocean - Fk160115 60m metaG | ecosystem: Environmental > Aquatic > Marine > Oceanic > Photic zone | place: The Central Pacific Ocean...
TCCCAGTGTGAACCGATATAGGATGACCATGATGGACGACCCCCTCGGCATCGAGTTGGCCGGCGTCCGGCTCCGCAACCCGGTGATTGCCGCCGCTGGGACCTGTGGGTACGGCACGGAGTTTGACCGAGTGCTTCCAGCCTCGGCCCTAGGGGCGATCACCCTCAAATCCATCACTCCTGAAGTTCGTGCAGGCAACCAGCCCTGGCGCATCTTGGATGCCAAAGCGGGCATGTTGAATGCCATTGGGTTGGCCAACTGTGGTCTCGAAGTGTTCTTGCAGCAGAAGTTGCCCGCCGCGGCCGCCCTCGACACGATGTTGATCGGCTCTATCGCCGGCCATTGCGTTGAAGAATATTGCACCGTGGCCAAAGCTTTTGGCACCGCGGAGGCCCTCTCCATGGTTGAGGTCAATGCCAGTTGTCCCAACACCAGCGATGGTCGGCAGTTCAGCGCAGATCCATCCGCCTTGGGTGAGCTGATTGAGCAGATCAGGCGGGTGCTCGGGGGCAAGCCCATGTTGGTGAAACTGCCGCCAGACATGGCCGACCCTGTAGGCATGTGCTCAGCTGCGATTGATGCAGGCGCGAATGGATTGACGCTTTCCAACACTTGGCCAGCGCTGGCCATTGATGTTGAATCCCGCAAACCACGGCTGTCACGGGGCACCGGAGGATTCTCTGGCCCAGGCATTCACCCCATGGTGGTGAAGTTGGTTCGCGAAGTCTTCATCAATTTCGCCCGCGATCGAAAGGTACCCATTGTTGGTTTGGGCGGAGTATTGGATTGGGAAGACGCCGCCGAGTTTGTATTGGCCGGTGCGACGGGGATTGGTTTGGGGACAGCTTTGTTCGTGGATCCTGCGTTGGCTCGAAGGTGTGCCAAAGGCCTTCAAAAATGGGTATGCCGCCAAGGCCAACCGCTGCATGCGTTGGTCGGAGCCATGGATGAACCAGGAGATCCGGCATGATTGAGGGTGAATTCTCTCTGCGCGTGCCTTGCGGCCGAGGGTTGGTCGATTGGCTCGAGGACGAACTCGATGAACTTGGTTTTACCGAACGCCTTCCCGCGCGAACTTGGGTTGATTTGAATGGCACGCTGCCGGAAGCGGCGTCCATTGTGATCTGGAGTCGTCTGGCCACCACGGTCTTGGTGGAAATTGGTCGGTTCCCTTGCACCGGCCCTCGCGAACTCTACGAAGGGGTGTCTTGCATCCCGTGGGAGCAGTGGTTGGATCCAGATGGCTATGTCAGTGTTCATGGCCATGTCAGGCATCCCATGATTCGCAATTCCATGTACGCCAACCAATTGGTGAAGGACGCACTTTGCGATCGGATGGTGGATCGCACCGGACGTCGACCGGATTCAGGCCCAGATCGATCAGGGGTGGTGGTTGATTTGTACTGGGCAGGCGACGAAGCGCGCGTGTATTTGGACGCAGCCGGGCGGAAGTTGACTGACCGTGGGTACCGCCGCGACGGGGTGTATGCCCCCTTGCGTGAGTCTTTGGCGGCGGCGATGGTTCGTGCGTCAGGGTTGCAAGCTGGTGAGCCGGTGGTCGCTCCCATGTGCGGTTCTGGGACCCTTGGTATTGAAGCTGCGTTGGCCGCTTCGGGCAGACCTCCTGGTTTGCTTCGTCCCGGACATGCCATGGAGCAATGGCTGGGCTTTGACCGCGAAGCTTGGAAAAGGATGCGTGCCGCAGCCCGAAAACAGGGGGGGCAGACCACAGCTCCGATCATTCTGTCCGATACCGATGCCTACGCCCTCGAATCGGCCCGCGCCAATGCCCAAACAGCAGGTGTCCTCGAACGCATCGATTTAAGGTTGGAGGAGTTTGATGCCACCCCTTTGTGCCAAGATGCCGTCATCTTCGTCAATCCTCCTTGGGGCCTCCGATTGGGAGAAGAAGACGATCTGGTGCCTCTCTATCGGGCGTTGGGTGATTGGATGAAGCAAGGAGCCACCGGCGGCAGGGGTTACGTTTTGACCGGCAGCCCGCGTTTGGCGAAGGAGGTTGGGCTCCGCCCCAGTCGGCGCATTCCATTTGTGGTTGGCGAAATTGAGTGCCGGCTGCTGGAATTTCCCCTTCACTGAGTCGGCTGGGGAGGATTTTTCGGATTCTTCCGACCTTTTCCTTCAGAAATTGGTCTGAATCTCTTGAGTCTGCTCAAGAGTTGGGTACATTCAGCTTGTCCGCACGTATGCGAACACCTGGTCCGCGTGACCGGGCGAGAGAAGAGAGAGAACCTCGCCCAGCCAAATCGGACGACATCCGCCACGCGGCGGTCTGGCTTTGTGTCCTGAGTTGTTCCTCAGGCTTCAGACCTCTTTCGTGGTACGGCCTAGAAGCCATGGCCCCTCGAGGTGAGAGACGAGGGATCCTTGCTTTTTCCGTAAGGGATGTCGTCCTCGGCTGGGCGTAGGGGACGCGAAGAGAAGAGAGACCCAGATGTCCCCCAAAATGCTGGTCCCTTTGTCCGCCATGGTCGCGGCAAGTCCTGTCTATGCAGGTGTGGCCTACTTCAACAATCCGATGTTGTTCGACGGCATCATTGAAGATGATCTGGTGATTCGGGAGACCTTTGAGACGGGTGACTCTGCCTCCTCTGACGGACAAACTGTTTTTTGCGACACACCTCTCACTGTTCGTTTGAATTACTCCGATTCCATGTCTCCTTTCGTCCTTGCGGTCCAAGGTGAAGGCGATCCACTTCCCCCCATCGGCCTCCCTCAGGGCTTCGGTTACGACACCACACTTCCTGACGGCGAGGGGACCTTTTTGCAGGTTTCCGGTGGTTCCGAGACCGGTTCTTGGAGCGTTGAATTTGAGACCCCAGGTGAAATGGCCGCATTCGGCTTCACCATGACCGGATTCGATGGTGGACGAAGAGACACAGATTCTGAATCTGGCTTCTTGGTGGAATTCATCCAAGGCGATGATGTGGTTGAGGATGAATACGTCGAATTGAATGCCTCATTTGCCGATCGATTTCACGGTTTTGTGACCGGTGCCACTTTCGATGCTGTACGGGTGAGTATCTATGGTGGCGACTACGTTGGTTTCGATGACGTTCGTATGGGCTTTGTTGAAGTTCCAGCGCCTGGCGTACTTGGTCTCATTGGGGTGGGTGCTTTGGGCCGTCGACGTCGCCGAGGCTGAACTTTCGTTCACCAGTTCACAAAGAAATTTCAAACCAGTGGGGCCTGTCTTTTTGGTCGACCTGGCTTTGGATGATGTATTGGGCCAGGCCATCAGCAATACCGCCGACGCCCTCAACTTGAGTCCACGCGGTGCCTTGGACTGCCTCCAAGGTAAGGCTTAGAGCATCAATTGCCGGGAGAATGATGTCGGCTCGATCTTGAGGTATTGCAAACCGTTGGTTTCTGGCGTCGGGTGACAAAGGAGCAAGAACGGAACGCCACTGTTGCAAAAGAGTGTTGTTCAGTTCTCGCTTGGCCGCCACTTGATGCATGGCCCTGAACGCACCGCCGAGACCAATACAGGTTCGGGCCCGGTGATTGGCCGTGAAGGTCCGAAGCCGATGTATTTCCTGCTGAATACTGTCCAGCGCATCTGTGTTTGCAGAATCGACCGCTTTCTGCCAACGAACAGCCCCGAGTTGAAATGAGGAGCAACGCAGCATTTGGCTGTCTTGCCCAAGGATCAGTTCCAAACTTCCGCCTCCCAGATCGGCAACCAAAAAAGGTCCTGGCAGTGGACGAACCGCAGTGACCGATCGCAACGCCAGCTCTGCTTCTTGTTCACCGGACAGGATCTTGATGTCAATCCGGGTGGCCGATTTCACTCTTTGAACAACTTGATCGCGATCATTGGCCTCACGCAACGCGCTGGTTGCTACCACAAGCCATTGGAGCGCGGCACCGGTGGTCTTGTCGGCGAACTTCATGCCAACTCTTTGGAAGTGGTGGATGGTGTCGATAATTCGTTGGGCCTCGTCTCCCACCTTCCCGGTGGTGAACACCGAATCGCCAATTCGAACCGGCCTCCGGTCACGATGGAGCACATCGAATTGTCCCTCTTGGTTAGGACAAGCCACCAAAAATCGAATCGCATTGGAGCCCAAATCGACGATGCAGGCGATAGGGAGTGGCATGTCCGCCAGCGTATAGACTGCAAGATTTTTGCGTGCAGTTGGCCAGCGTTTCGGCCAACCGGCAGTGAATTCGTGAGGAAGGACGGATGGCATCGCCGGTCACAATGGACTGACCGGTGTCTCTCGAAAATGCGTCACCCAATTTGCCCAAGTGAGTCAACCGCAGGCCAAAGTGTTCTCACCATGGATTCTGTGTCTGGTGTGCTTCATCGTGTACGAATTCTTCACGATGTCAATTCAGCTTTGTGGGGGACAGCACAGGACACCCCAAGACTTGTCGTGAAATGACTCAGTAATGATGGTGCTCACAGCGGGCAGAAAATGCCCCATGAAGGCCGCGCAGCGTCTGATTTGAGCTCGATTCAGCCGGCTTCCGCAGGTTGCGGCACCATGAACCAATTGGCATCGCCCGAGATACACGCGGGAAAGGGTGAGATCGAGCGCGGCCCGGTAGCGGCTTTCCCGTAAGGCTTCAAGGAAGCTCCTTTTCGCTCTTTCCGCATTCTTTTCGGCGGCGAGCTTCCCCTCGGACCAAAACTGTCGGCTCAGCCAGAGGTCACCGCAGAGGGCACTCGCCAGCTTTTTGTGTTCGATTAAGAACGTCACCATGTGGTGATTGTTTTGCTTGTCGGCCTCGTACAGCATCTTCAAGCATCTTTCTTGGCTGGGAAGGTCTTCGTCGGGTTTCCGGCTCGTTTGATCCCAAGAGCCGTAGATCGCATTCCATGCTGCCCACAACCAGACCAATTTGGCGTCATCCTCCGAGGAATTCATTGGCAATTCCTGCGACCGCGACCACCAAGAAAACATGCGATGTACCCGGATCGCGGTGTCCTCGGGAGCAGTCTGCTTGAAGGGTTTCCAAGACCGGCGAAAGTCTCGAACCGTGGGGGGTGTTTGCGACATGGTGAGCTTCCTAAGGGCAACTCTTGTCGTGGAATTCAGAATCGGGGCGACAGGATTCGAACCTGCGACCTCTTGGTCCCAAACCAAGCGCTCTGCCAAGCTGAGCTACGCCCCGTGGCGATGGGAAATTGTACCCCAAGACAAGGAAATGGCAGGAATTTGACTGCAGAACCTGAGCGGAATTCTGCCTTGGCTGGCAAAGAGGCCCCGGTCCTAAAGTGGTGTGGTTAGAATTTGTACCGATATGCATCATATGGCTTCGACTTTGGCCCCGGTCTCATCCACCCTCGACTCCTATCTTCCGGTGGTCTTGATTGTGGTGATGGCCGTTGGGTTTGGTGCGATCAACCTTGTCGCCACCGAGTTGATCGGCCCCAAAGTTGCCGGAAAAGTGAAAATGAGTACCTATGAGTCAGGAATGGATCCCATCGGAACAGCCCGTCAGCGGTTTCATGTGCGGTTCTATGTTCTGGCCATGACTTTCTTGTTGTTCGATGTTGAGGTTGTCTTTTTGTACCCTTGGGCGGTTGCTTACACCAAAGTTCAGCCGGGGTCCCCAGAAGCAGGACTGTATCTGGGGAGGGTGTTGTTCTTCGTCCTTACTTCCATCGTGGCTTACGTTTATGCATGGCGGAAGGGCGTGTTCCGCTTTGACTGATTTCAGCCATCAGGTGACAAAAGAGATCAACTTTCACGACAATTTTCAGCTTGCAGCGGACGCTTTTTGATCTCTGTCGGGGCTTTCGTGAAGTGCACTTGACAATCTCGAACTTCGCGAGATGATGCCATGCCAATTTCCAAGTGGCCCGTCAATTTTTGGCGGAGCTGACTTGGCCCACAAAAAACCCTCGCCGCGGCGGCAACCGCTGGCGAGGGCAAATCCGTTCGAACCTCCTGGTGGAACTTCCGTCTCACGACGGGAGTGTGGAGGGTTCGTTCGGTCGACGGCGGCCGTCCCGTGGCCATCCGTCAGCAACGACGTGGTGTGGCGTGAGGTGCATTGACCGGTAAACCGGTCGGAGTGGATCGCCCGCTCCCTGGGCGCCGCTCTGCTGCTTTGGGCTCCTTCCCAAAGCCAATACTTTCCTCGCTCCTTGCCTTTCTCCTCGTCGTGTTCTGTGGGCATGTCATGTGCCCGTTGGTTATGAAAACTTCGATTTGCGGGTGCCGGAGGCGGCGGCATCGTCCTGACGCGGCGCCACCCCCGGATAGCCCGTTACTGGAATCAGGAACACCCCTCTGAGTTGCCGCAGTCGTTGCACTTGTAGCACGTACCGCTTCGCACGGTGATGGCACCACAAACACTGCATGGTGGGGAATCCTGTTGCATGGCTCTCATCGCCCGGTTCATATTTTCTCGAGCTGCTCTTTCATCCGGTTCAGCAATGGCAACTGATGCAGCCGGCTCAGGCTCGGGATCGGGAGAGTCAAAGCTGCCCTGTATGCCTGCAGATGGCTCACTTGACGCCGGGCTCGAGCCTGTAGAAGTCGAGCTGCTGCTGGCCCGGTTTGATCCTACTTTGGGCTCGATTGCCGACTTTGGAGCCGTGGTGATGGTGGCCGAAGGCTTTTCATTGATGCTTCGGGATGGAGGCGGCGATTTGGCAGCCGTGGCAGAGTTGCTGCCCCCTGATTTGGTGTTGGTTCGTTTGGGGGCATTTTTTTCCCGGAAACCATCAATAAACTCCATCCCCATCCAGCGGAAGATGTAGTCGACCAGGCTCTTGGCAAAGGGAATTTCAGGGTTTGAGGACATTCCCATTGGTTCAAAGCGTTGATGGGCAAACTTTTTGACCAAGCTCTCTACAGGGACTCCGTACTGCAGGGCCACACTGATTGCCGTGCCCAAGGAGTCCATGAGGCCTCCAATGGTTGACCCTTCCTTGCTCATTGTGATGAAAAGTTCGCCCGGTTGACCTTCCTTGTAGAGGCCAACCGTCAAGTACCCCTCGTGTCCAGCCACATTGAACCGGTGGGTCAGGCTGCGACGGGTGTCTGGAAGTCGGCGACGCATGGGGCGCTCAATAACCCGCTCGGTGACTTGCGACTTGATTGCCTCGGTGTCAATGGTGGCAGGTGCTCCAACATTGCTTTCAATGGTTTGTGCGATGTTGGAGACTTCGGTGGAAACCTCGTCGATGGCTTCGATGAGGCCTTCGTCTTCACCATCCTCTTCTTCAGCGGCATCGCTGGAAGAATTCAATGGTTGGCTGAGTTTGGAGCCGTCGCGGTATAGAGCGTTGGCCTTGAGGCCGTATTCCCATGACATGGTGTACGAACTCGCCACTTCTTCAATGGTGGCGTTGTTGGGCAAGTTGATGGTCTTGGAGATAGCGCCGGACAAGAAGGGTTGCGAGGCGGCCATCATACGAATGTGACCTTCGGCAGCGATACAGCGGATGCCAATGCGGCCACAGGTGTTGGCGCAGTCGAACACAGGGAGATGCTCCTCATTAAGGTGAGGGGCACCTTCTATGGTTTGCGTTCCGCAGATCACGTCGGACAGTTGACGAATTTCGCTGGGCTTGAGACCCAAGGCCTTGAGCCCGTCGAAGCCGAAGTCTGCTTGAGCTTGTTCCGTGTCAACACCGGCTCGCTTCAGAACCGAAACGGGCATGCTGTAAGCATTGAATGCAAATGGCAATTCAAATTGGGAGGGAAGTGAATCGGTCAGTGATTGCAAGTCTGCATCGGTGTATCCAGCTTCAGTCAGGAATTCTTTGAACGTGCAGTTTCGACCGACAATTTCGACATCCAAGTGTTGGGTGCCCAAGACATACGTAAGAATATCGGTGATTTGCTCTGGGTCATAGCCCAGTGATTGCAAGGCCGGTTCAAGAGAGGCGTTGGCTATTTTGAAATATCCACCTCCGGCGAGCTTCTTAAATTTGACCAGAGCAAAATCTGGCTCAACGCCGGTGGTGTCGCACTCCATGAGGAGACCGATGGTGCCAGTCGGTGCAATGACGCTGACTTGGGCGTTGCGATAGCCAAACTTTTCCCCCAACGCATAGGCATCATCCCAAGCTGCAACCGCTCGGTCTTGCAAGCGGGAGGCATCGGCGATAGGAACACCACCGACTTCAAAGAGGCCGTGGTCGACCGGGACGGGGCGAATAGTGAGACCTTCGTACTCATCCGAGGAACGATCCACACCGTGAGCAGCACGGCGGTGGTTGCGGATCACTCGCAACATATTTTCTTTATTTTCGGCGTATCCTGCAAAGGCCCCAAGCTCACGCGCCATCTCTGCGCTGGTGGCATAGGAGCGACCGGTGAGAATCGCTGTAATGGTGGCGCAGATGGCCCGGCCAGCTTCGGAATCGTAGGGAATTCCCATTTGCATGAGCATCGCACCCAGATTGGCAAATCCAAGTCCGAGGGTTCGGAACTTCCATGATCGTTCGGCTATTGCTTGGCTTGGGAAGGCTGCCATCAGCACGCTGATTTCTAGGACAATCGTCCAGAGGCGGGTCGCATGTTCGAGACCATCTACATCGAAGCGTCCACTCTCATGATCGTAAAATTTCATGAGGTTGATGGATGCCAAGTTGCAGGCGGTGTCGTCTAAGAACATGTACTCAGAACATGGGTTCGAGGCGTTAATTCGACCTTCTGCCGGACAGGTGTGCCACTCATTGATGGTTCCGTCATACTGAAGACCAGGATCAGCGCACCTCCATGCGGCGTAGCAAATTTGATCCCACAGCTCTTTGGCGGGGATGGTTTTGGCCACCGAACCATCAGTTCGGTTGGTGAGTTGCCAATCGCCACCAGCTTCTACCGCATGGAAAAACTCATTTGAAAGTCGGATGGAGTTGTTTGAGTTTTGACCACTCACGGTGTAATACGCTTCCCCATTGAAGTCGTAGTCAAGTTTGAGGCCAAGCTTCTCGGCCAACTCTTTGTGTTCATCACTCAACGCTTTTAAGCCCTCTACAAGGGCCGCAACTTTGATTTCTTCCCGAACTTTCCAGTTGACGAAAGCCTCGATGTCTGGGTGGTCAGCGTCTAAACAGACCATTTTTGCCGCTCGTCGTGTGGTGCCACCAGACTTGATGGCTCCCGCGGCTCGGTCGCCGATCTTCAGGAAGCTCATCAAACCAGAACTGCGTCCACCACCTGACAGTGGTTCGTCAGACCCACGAACATTCGAGAAGTTGGTGCCGGTACCCGACCCATACTTGAAGAGTCGAGCTTCACGCGTCCAAAGGTCCATGATTCCACCTTCGCCAACCAAATCATCATCGACCGATTGAATAAAGCAGGCGTGAGGTTGGGGGTGGGAATATGCATCGGGGGCCAATCGGCACTCTCCGGTGGTGGGGTCGGCAATCCAGTGGCCTTGGGCGGGACCAGTGATGCCGTATGCATCATGGAGACCGGTATTGAACCACTGCGGCGAGTTGGGGGCGGTGGCCTGGTTGACCATCATCCAAGTAATTTCATCTTGAAAAGCGTCAGCGTCGGCGCTGCTGTCAAAATAGCCGTGCCTCTCTCCCCAATTTCGCCAACATGATGCGAGTCGACCAATGACCTGTTTGGCCGAGCGCTCGGGTCCGGTTGGTGCGTTGGTGTCAACAGTTCCATCAGCTTTGTACGTCGGGACACCAGCCTTACGGAAGTATTTGCTGACCATGATGTCGGTCGCCAATTGGCTCCAAGCCGCTGGCACTTCCGCGTCTTTCATCTCAAACACGACGGAGCCGTCAGCGTTATTGATTCGACTGGATCTTTTGGTCCACTCGATCGTGGAGAAGACGTCGGTCCCGGCTTGGGTGAATCGTCTGGTGATCCGCATGGTCATTTGTCCTTTTTGTGGCCGGCCCGGCCAGCCCATCCAACGAGTTTTCGGCCATGCCCACAATGGTGCATGTCCCCTGATATGTGCGGTGGATAAATATTGATCCACCACATTGCCCACACCCATTTGATACAGAAACCTGTACAGATCGACGCTGGGCTAGCCGACCCAAAATGGATCAAATGCTAGCCCCGACGATGGGGGAGCGGGACGAAAGATAACCCAATATCTTGTGGTTGCAAGCCGCTGAACCACCAAATCTTCCACACATTGTCGAGTGTTTTCCAAGTCCATGTGTTTCAAGGTATTGCGATGGTCACAACTGTCACAAGGCTGTGGACGGTTTGCCGCGTCCTGTCGAGGCGTGCTTAAACTCCACCCGTGGATCTGCCCAAACCCAATGCTGCTGCGGCCGCTCTTGAGCCCTACTTGGCTGGCCTGACATCCTCCCAAAGATCCGTCGTGGACCATAGAGGTGGTCCCCTGCTGGTCAACGCAGGGCCCGGAAGTGGCAAGACAACCGTCGTCACCCACCGAATTGCGTCTCTCATTGCTGATGGGGTAGCGCCGTGGCGCATTTTGGGATTGACCTTCACCAACAAAGCAGCTCAAGAAATGCGGGGTCGAGTGGAAGCATTGCTGGAGCACGCGGGGCTCACCGTGGACGGGGTACTGCTTTGCACTTTTCACAGCTTCGGTGCCAGGTTGATGCGGACTTTGCCCGAGGATTTTGGAGTTCCGGCCCGGTTTGTGATTCTTGATGCGGCCGATCAAAAAACAGCAATCAAGCAAGCCATACGAGCTGCCAACTTGGATCCGAAATCATTTACTCCAGCCTCTATTGGTTCCGCGATCAGCGCTGCCAAGAATGAACTAAAAGATGCCGAAGCTTATGAAAGCGAAGCGGTTGACTTTCTAACCCGGGCGGTTGCGAAAACATATCACGAATACGAAGCACGCTTGAAGGTGCAAGAGGCGGTTGACTTCGATGATCTTTTGATGCGTCCCGCGGTCGCGTTGCGTGACCAACCACAACTCCGGGCACGTCTGACTCAGAGGTGGACCCATCTGCTCATCGACGAGTATCAAGATACGAATTTCGCCCAGTTCTTGGTCGCGGACTTGCTGGTCTCGGAAGCCCGAAATGTCACGGTGGTGGGTGATCCTGACCAATCCATTTATGGCTGGCGTGGCGCGAATATTGGAAACATTCTTGAATTCGAAACGCGTTACCCAGATGCAAAAGTGATCCCATTGGGTGAAAACTTCAGGTCCACCAAAACCATTGTTTCCGCGGCTGATGCTCTTATCCGACACAACGAGCTGCGCAAGCCTAAGGACCTCGTGGCAGCCAACGATGTCGGCCAGCGCGTTCGAATTCGTCGTTTAGAAGATGAGCGATCAGAAGCCCAAGATGTTGTCGATCATCTGAAAGAGATGGAACGGTCGGGGACCGCTTGGTCAGAAATGGCGGTCCTGTACCGGATGAACGCACTCTCGCGGGTCTTTGAGGAAGTGTTTCGCCGGGAGGGGGTGCCTTACATCGTGGCCAAGGGGACTTCGTTCTTTGAACGGAAAGAGGTTCGAGATGCGGTCGGCTACGTGAGATTGCTGGCCAATCCCCGCGACGAAGTTGCACTTGAACGTGTGGTCAACATGCCGCCCCGGGGAATAGGAGCCACCAGTTGGTCTCGGGTGGTGGGTGAGGCTCGAGCCTTAAATGAATCAGTGTGGGAAGTTATGCAGTCTCCATCGAGAATTGAAGGGGTCTCCGCGCGGGCTGTTCGAGCGATTGAATCCTTCGTAGAAATGGTTCAGAACTGGCGTTCGGCATTGGGCCAGACGGGAGTGCTCGAAAATCTTTCTCACGAACTCTCCGACTTGGTGCAGCGGGTTATTGATGATTCTGGCCTTGCCGATCATTACGCACGTGGTGGGACAGAAGAGGACCATGACCGAGTCGAAAACCTTGATGAGTTGGTTTCGGCGGCGGCAGATTTTCCAGGTGTGATTTCCGAATTTCCAGGCTTGGTCGCGGATGGTGAAGAAAACTTACAAGGAGATGTGCAGTCGCTTGAAGCGCACCTTTTTGGGTGGCTGGAATCCATCAGTTTGGTGGCCGACTCCGATCAAGTGGACCCCACTCGTGGCGTCCTGACCTTGATGTCTCTGCACGCCTCGAAAGGTCTCGAGTTTGAAGAAGTGGTGGTGGCAGGCTGCGAAGAAAGTGTGTTGCCCCACCAGAGATCTATTGGAGATGCTGAAGCCATTGAGGAAGAACGGAGGCTCCTGTTTGTCGGCATGACCCGAGCCAAAAAGAATCTCACACTCACCAGCGCAAAATCTAGACCGGTTCGAGGATTCCGTGAACGGACCATTGAAAGTCAGTTCTTGTCTGAAATTCCTGATGAATTGGTTGAACGGTGGGAAGCCAACGAAAGCCCATCGCTCGATTCTTTTTTGCAAAGTGGTTCGACCTCATCGCTCGGGAGCCGTCGCGGCCCAAGCGGTCGTCGCCTCGCCAGCCTCTTCCCGGTGGGCTGCCTCGTGGAACACGAGCAGTTTGGTGTGGGGCGAGTAGAAGCCATTATGCCGCGACCTACCGGAACAACTGCTCGAATTGACTTCAGGTATGACGGCGTCAAGACTATTATTTTGGAGTACGCCAAACTGGAGCGACTTGAATGAACAGCGATCGGGTAAGAACAATTGCCCTTGAACTGGGGTTCGGCTCGGTTGGCATTGGGCCTTCAATCCCCAAGCGCCCAGAAGTGCATCAGGCCTGGATTGAAGCGGGATGTCATGGAGAGATGGCGTGGATGGAGTCGCATCGTGATGTGGCAGGGGATCCAAACTTGGTGCTTCCTGGAGCGGTTCGGGCTATTTGTATTTTGGATCGGTACTCAGGATTTGATTCTGAAGACGTGCCACCTCGATTCGGCCGGATTGCGCGATATGCACGGGGTAAGGACTATCACGTTCACACGATGAAGCGTTTGCGAAAGTTTGGAGAGCGCTTGTCTTCCGCGTTTCCCGATGGCTCCTTTCGTGCATGTGTGGATACGGTTCCTCTCATGGAGCGTGACCTTGCCAGCGGTGCGGGCCTCGGTCGAATTGGGAAAAACACACTGTTGATTGAGCCTAGGAAAGGCTCGTGGGCGTTCCTTGGAGTGTTGTTGACCACCATCCCATTTGATATGGACGCACCGCTGAAGGAGGACCCGTGCGGAACGTGTACACGTTGCATTGAGGCGTGCCCCACCGGAGCCATCAAACCTTGGAAAGTGGATGCACGTCGGTGCATTTCGTATTTGACTTTGGAGCACCGCTCTCCCATCCCCCCGGAGCTTCATGAGGGACTGGGGAATTGGTTGGCGGGCTGCGACATCTGCCAAGAAGTTTGTCCCCACAATCATCCGACGCCCGCTCGCGTGAACAGCCCGCACTCTGAGGCCTTCAAGCCAAAGCGAAAAGGTTTTGATCTGCTGGAGGTTCTGGGCTGGTCCGAGGAAGATCGTCGAGCGGCTTTCCAGGGATCAGCCCTGAAGCGGGTGAAATATGACGCGTTGCAACGGAATGCGCTGATCCTGCTCACCAATCAAGTGTGTCAAGGTGATTTGGAGGCTGAGCCACTCCTGATGGCTCAACTGGACGCTATCGAACAAAGCACGACAGCTTCAGAGGTTTTGCAAGAAACCGCCCGAGTGTGCCGAATGAGATTGAAATAGCAACTGGCTTCGGCCAGTGCGAAAGAAGCCTCAGCCGGGGAAGCCACTTGGCCCGCCCATACCGCCCATCATCTTCATCATCATTTGCTGAGCGGCTGCTTGGAGTTCTGCTTCCGAGGTGATCTCACCCGCTTCGATGCGATCGGCAAGCTCTTCAAGAGAGGGGCCAACGGCGGAGAGGATGCCCGTCATCATGCCCATCATGGCTCGGCCCATTTCGGCTTCCATGGCGGCTTCAGGGTCTTCCTCAGCACTTGGTGTCCGCTCGTCCATAAACCAACCATTTTCGGTGTTGACCATCTTGGTTTCTTCACCGGTGGTGTCGTTGATGGCCAAAGCTTGCGTGTCATCTGATTGCACCAGCTCCAGGATGCCATCCAGGGACATTTTGAATCCGTCCATGCCACCACCCATTCCGCCTCCCATGCCACCCATCATGGCTTCGAGGTCTGCATCAGGAATGTTGTCAAGGACAACTTGCTCCAGACTCTTCATGGCCGGTGCCAGGTTCGCCATGGCTTCCATGAAGGGCTTGGCTTCTTCGTCGAACAGAGTCATGGCCAACATCGCGGCGTAATCTTCGCTTTTCGTGGCAGCATTGGCCGCTTCAATCAGAGCCTCTGCTGAACCAAATCCTCCGGTGGGAATCAGGTCAGCGCCTTGCCCTCGCATGGCTGTTCGCTGCACGGTGCTCTGACCGCCAAGAGCGACAACCGCGTCGTTGTAAATTGCTGCGGCGTTGTTGTCTTGCATGGCCAGGGCATCTCGGGCGGATTTAAATGCTGCTCGAGAACTGTTCCGGGCTTGGTTGGCGTCTTCGACGTTCCCAATGGGGTCAAAGCCAAGCGGGGCCAACTCCAAATCAAGAGCGAGGTCTCGTTCCACCATGGCCCCAGCCAAGGCGTCCAAGCGACCTTGGGTGGCGGAAAGGCGTATTTGATCCGCTCCGCTTGCTCCAGCGGCGCTGGCAAGATCCCGGGCGGTATCCAGATCCTGCTGGGCTGATTCCAACTTTTGCCCGATGGATTCTCGGAGTTCGGCCAGTTGGCTCAGAAGTTCGCGGATATCACGTTCAATGTTGGTCGCTTCTTGTGCTGCTTCGCCAAGTTCTTCTTGCCGCTCGCTTTGGAAATCGGAGATCCCTCGAGCCAGTGACTCTGCATTGGCCGCTTGTTTTTCGGCCCCATCTCTGCGGGCGTCACCAATTCGAACTTTGGACCGAAGCAAGAAATCGCGTTCAGCAGTCAGCCGATTGGCTTCCATTTCCAAGATGTCGGCTTCGGCGTCAATTTTTCGAGCCTCTTCGACACGTGCGAGGGCTGCTCGAGCTTGCATTCGGCGAGCTTCGCCACGCAGTCGTGCCGACTCGACCCTCATGCCAGCGATCTGTTCCATTCTTTCGGTGATCTTGACATCTGAGGCATCAACAGGTTCCTGCAAAGACTCCACCTGCCGTCGAGCTGATTCGTAGGCTTCGGCTTTGTCGTTTCGTTGGTTGCTCGCAGCCTCGGAGGCACTGCGCAACATTCCCTTGGTGGGTGAGGCGGCCACCCCTCGATACGCCGAGGCGAGTCGTGCTTGGTCGCGAATTTGACTCCTCAGTCCTTCAACCTCGAAGGCCATCGCTTCGAGTGCCCCGTATTCGGTATCTGCAGCAGCGAGACGAGCTTCCATGGCAATGGCTCGAGCCGCTTTGTTCTGGCCGCTGGTGGCCCGGAGGCTTCCCAGCTGGTTGGCCAATGAGCGGTAGGCGTTGGCATCTCCTTGCCAAGACAGTGCGGCCAACTCGCGAGCGCCGGATTCAATTTTCTCTTGGGCTTCTGCTCGGCGAACCGAGGCTTCGTCCTCGCAGCCGATGAGCACCAAGATCGAAGCGCAGGCGGTAAGGGCAAAAGCAAATGGGCGTGGTGAGGAATTCAAGGCCATGGCATCCTTCTCCTCCGGCGTCGGGCCGGTTTCGGGAAAAGGCCAGTGTACTGACTCAGAAGGAAGAGGCAGCGCTTTGGTCCCCCTCGGATTGGTCTGATTTGGGAGGATTTCTCGGCCACTGGATGTTTAATTCAGAAACAAGATCGGGTCTTGGGCGGTACATCATTTTCAGCCATTCGATCACATTGGTGACCCAAGCCTCCCGTCCCCGGTGAAAAATGGGGGTGTAACCCTCCACTTCTGGATGAGGGTGTTTGGCGGCTCGTGGATCCTTGCCAAGATCCAGCAACCTCGATTCGCTTGGGTTTCGCCAATTCAAAAGCGGAGTCCCATCGCTGGCGGATGCTTGATCAAGGAGCAAAAGGTTGAGCATTCGGACCTCAGGTTTGTTGGCCTCTTTCGTCTCAAGACCGAATCCTCCAGCGGACAATTCTCGAGTGTGGCAAGACCCGCACTGAGGCAACAACCAGCGATCGTGGATGGTTCGACGAAAGCGATCCAGTGCTGGAGGATCCACAGTGATTTGTACTTCGTCGTACAAGTCTCGGTCTTTCATCTCGCACAAGAGCCGAAGGAACTCGTCATCTGGGAGACGCCGAAGGGTCTTGAGGTCGGGGAATCCATCTTTGCCAAGGTGTCTGGCGTGGAAAGTTCGCCTGAGTTCTCCCGGAATGCGAACAGGTGATGGGTTCTCGAAGTCATATTCCCAAATACGAATTCGATTGACCTCAGTGGGTGTCAACGCGCCGTTGGGCAAGGTGGGGCGTCGTGGTTTCAAAGAGCGTTTGGGGGCATCCTGGTCGAGTTGAGGCCGCGCGGCCAACAATTCTTGCAGCTGACTCGTGGTCGCCCTCGCATCGGGAAAGTCCATGGTGAATTGCGCGAGTTCAACTTCGGCCGCTTCCATATGGCCTTCCATGATCAGCCAGCGAATAAGCCGAGCCACCTCGGCCGGATCACTTGAGGAGATGGCTGCCTTTCGAGCTTCAATTTGTTGCGTTACGGTTCGACGCCATCTAATCCCGGCGACATCACTCAGCTCAATGCGTTCGGTTCGCGGACCAACCTGAAGTCTGACGCCTTCGAAACCATCTTCCAAAAGCATGCCTCGACGCTGGGATCCGTCTTTCAGAAGCACCACGCAGGGCTTTGGCTCGGGCATTGACCCTTTGAGTACCCGAAGGCTGTCGACCATCCGTTTGGGCACTGTTGTGGTGGTGCTGTCGAGCAGTAGTATCGAATGCGGATCCTCTTCCAGATCAGACAGAAACCCAGCAAACCGACGCCCATCCAAGTGCACCAAAATAACCGGCGTCCCTCCCTCCGCGGTCGCGGATGGAGGTTCGGTTCCATAGCCGTTGGAACAAAAAAACAGGTTGAGCAAGAAAGCAGTGATCATTCCAGGTCCATGCAAGGGGCGTGGTCACCTTCGTTGATGCAGGTGATGGTCCCGTTGTCCATCCCAACCACCAAAGGAGCGGTGATGATCCAGTTTGTCCCATTGGGAAGACGAGAAAAGGTGCAGGCGGTCTCTGGAAGAGGCCATTCGGTTCCATCTCTGACCAGTGAACCGTCGGCGGCAATTTTCGCATCGGCGTCGGGGATCTCCACGGCCAAGACTCCCACCGTCAAGTCATCGCGTCCAGCAAAATCAAAGTGGAACATTTCTTCACAGTGATCGCAGTCCCTTGAGTAGAAAACGATGTGCGTGGTTGATTCATCGGGACGGATCGAGCACCATCGAAACAACGCGAGGTCTTGCCATTTTTGGCCCACGTAGGCATCAAAGTCGGTGCAATACCAATTGGCCGGAGGTCGGGGTTCTTGGGCTCGTGCGGGGATGAGTTCGGTGGTCTCGTTGGTTCCATTGGCGCCATCATTTTCAGAAGCGTAAGCCCTGCTGTTTGATGTCCCAGCATCCGTAGCACTGCGGGTGGTTTGTATGACCACCACGCCGGTGGCCATTGCCGCCGCAGCCAATCCCACGCCCCAGGCACGGCCTTCCTTGGTCGTACGCCCCGCACGACCCCAAGTGAGGAGAAGTCCAAGCAATAGACCGCCGTCAATCCCCAGCATGACTGCGGGGTGTGGGCTCCATGCGCCCAAGCAGCCACACGAATCTGCACCACCAGCCAATTCCACTCCCAAAATCAGACAGAACAGCCCAAGTGTTGCTGCCGCGGCAGGGCGCGCGAACGCAGAGCGGGTAAACATTAATCCCGCCAGCAAGAATTCAATGCCCACCATTCCTGCCAGGGAATACGAAAGCAAGTTGCCTTCGGTCAATCCGAGATTTCCCAGTGTTTGCAACACACTTTTGGGGAGCAAACGTGCGTCGGATTCGAGCATTTTGAAGGTCGCGCCCAAGGCCAGCCAAGCTGGAATGATCACGTGCGGAAAAAGTGCCCGTGCAGTTTTTGGGTTTGACGATGTCATGCGTGATCTCCTGGAATAGGCGTGTGGTGTTCAATGGTGGCACACAGACAATGCACCATGGCAAGGTGTGCTTCCTGAATGGCGGCGGTTTGGTCGACTGGGACCAGCAAGGACGTATCGCACAGGTCGGTGGCGGATCCGCCCGGGCCCAACAAGCCAATGGTTTGAGCTCCAGTATCACGAGCAACTTGCAAAGCGTTGATGATGTTTCGACTTTCACCGCTGGTACTCAACACGACCAGCACGTCTTTTGGACGCAACAACGCTTCGAGTTGTCGTGAAAAGATATTTTCGTAGCCGAATTCGTTGGCAATGCACGTCAGGGTGGTGGGGTCGGCGTTCAAGCACACCGCCGCGCGGGCGGGACGAGCTCGGTTGCTGTAGCACCCAATTACTTCTTCGACCAAGTGAAGGGCTTCGGCGGCCGAGCCACCGTTGCCACAGGTATAGATCATGCCACCCTGGTCCAATGCGTGGACCAAGGCCATGCCTGCCCGATCGATGGCTTCGGGGTCCAAGGCCTTCAACGCTGTATGAGTCCGCGTCAAGTGGTCTTTTGCGTTCATCAAACGTCAAGCTCCTGCTTGCTGATGGCTTGGAGAGCTTCGGCGAGACGTTCGACGGCATTCATCGGGGTGGTCGCACCCAAACTCAGTCGGACCGCGCCGCCAGTGGTGTCGGATTTGAGTTGGTGGTGGATCCGTGGCGCGCAGTGCAGTCCGGCCCGAAGGTGCAAGTGGAATTGGCTGTCCAAGATGGCGGCTAAGGTTGCAGCGTCATACTGTTCGTGTTGCAACGCAAAAGTTCCCAAAGCTGGAGATTTGGGCCCCAATCGATGCAGTCCGGGGGTGGCTGCAATGCACGCGGTCATCTTGAGATGCATGTCCCGTTCGCGGGCAGCAAGTGTCTCAACGGATTGCGATTCAATCCACTCAAGGGCAGCGTCCAAACCAAACAGACCCGTGGTGTTGTGAGACCCAGGTTCAAATCGATCTGGCCAGCATTCGGGTTGAGATTCCATTTCGCTCATGCTGCCCGTCCCACCATCGCGCAATGGCATGAGACTGAGGTGCTCACGGACCCAGAGTCCTCCCGTGCCCAGTGGGCCAAGCAGGTACTTGTGGCCTGAAAAGGCCAGCATGTCAATCTGCATCGCTTCAACGTCAACGGGAATGCGTCCAAAGGTTTGGGACGCATCAACCAAGAAGGGAACGTCGTTGGCTTTCGCCGCGGCACCGAATTCCGCGAGTGGTTGTATGGCACCGGTAACATTGGAGCCATGGATCGCCGCACAGACGGTAGCGCCTGGCCCTAGGGCTTCGGCAAACCGATTCGGATCGGCCGCCCCCGTGAGAGGATCCAATGGGACAAAGACCACTTCGGCACCAAGCGATTCGAGGGTTCGAAACGGACGAATCACGCTGTTGTGTTCCAAATCCGTGGCCACCACTCGGACCGGTTCTCCGCGAAGGAGCTTGGGCATGGCCAAGCCTCGGATGGCCAAGTTGAGCGCGTCGGTTCCATTTAGGGTGAACAGCATCCGTTCGTCGCTTCCGGGCGCGTTGCACAATCGGCGGAGTCGGTACCGAAGGCGATCCAAGACGGCTTGACTTTGCACCGTTCCCACATAGCCACCTCGGCCGGGCGATGCTCCAATTTCGGTCAGATGCCGCGCAACAGCTTCGGCCACGCCCGGGGGTTTGGGATGGCTGGTTGCGGCGTTGTCCAGATGGATTGGTGGACGTTCCACTAGGCTCCTTGCGATTGGAAGTGGGCAGCGATGGTGGAGATGCCGTCGCAGGCCCGGGACAAAATGTCCTCGTTGGGCAAAAAGACGACGCGGAAGTGTTCGGTTCCTTGCTTTTGTCCAAATCCAGAGCCAGGCACAATGATGGCCCCTGTTTCTTGGATGACTTTGGCGCAGAAGGTTCGATCGTCCACTCCTAAGTTGATGGAGGGGAAGGCGTAAAATGCGCCCTTGGGGGGCACGCTGGAGATTCCTGGAATGGCGTTCAACCGATCGGAGATCAATTGGCCTCGGCTCCGCAAAGCCTCTCGCATGGCTTCGATCTCGGGATGTTGTTGCCGGAGTGCCGCGGGGATGGCATGTTGCAGGGGGTGGTTGGCCGAGAGGCGGGCCCGTTCCATTTTTGCCATGGCTTCGCACCAATCGCCCACGATTTTTTCGGGACCAGAGACGATGGCCCAGCCAATACGCCAACCCGGTGCCACGTACGCTTTGGACAACCCGTTGAACGTCACCACGGGGACCTCAGCATCAATGGATCCAATGGGCGGTGGGGTTTCTCCGCTCAGGACCAATTGGTCGTAGATTTCATCAGCAAACACCACGGTGCCAGTGGATTTGCAAGCGGTGACGATCTGTTCAAGAATTTTTCGAGGGGTGACCGAACCCGTGGGATTGTTGGGGTTGATGAGCACCAGGGCCTTGGCTGGTGCACCCAGCAGGCTGATGATTTCTTCCACGTCAGGTTGCCAGTCGTTGGCTTCGTCCAAATGGTAGGGCACGGCCACCGCATCGAGTTTGGCCAAGATGGCGGTGTAGAGCGGATATCCCGGTGCTGGCACCAAGACCCGATCTCCAGCATTCACCAACGCGGAAAGAGCGATTTCAATGGCCTCGGAACAGCCGCTGGTGATGGCAATGTGCTGGATGGCTTTCACCCCTCGAGCTTCTGCGTCCTCACGAATGGCGGAGAGTGCGGCCGTGGTGCCATCAGACGGGGCATATCCGTTCAAATTGTCGTGGATGGCTTGGATGGCCGCTTCGGCCACGGCGGCGGGTGGTGAAAATCCATAAATATTGGGATCGCCAATATTGAGGTGCAACAAATCCAGCCCGCGGGCTTTCGCTTTGTCCGCAAGGGCCAAGACATCCCGGACCGCATATTTGATGTTCTTGGTCCGTTCGGCGGGGGCGATGGGGGTGGCAGGCATACACCATTATTGTCGCCACGCGGTCCGGTCGGCACAACCCCAGTTCTTGGGAGGTCTTGCTAGCATGGTTCTTCCGCCATGAAGGCCCTTTTTGACCGCGCCATAGGAGCTCTGGGATGACGAAATTGTTTGGAATCGTCTTGACCACCATTACCGCCGCTGGACACTCGATGGCGGATGACGTTGACGACCTGATCCGTGAGCTCAACGCTACCAGTGCCGCACAAGGCACAGATGACATCAAGAGTTGGCGTGAGGTGTTTGGCGCCATCCTTGATGCACCTCAGTCTCCAATGGAAATTGGGGCCACATTCAACATGAGCACGGTGTGGCCCGGGATGGAAGGCTGGTCCGAAGTCCGCGACTGGGCTGAATCCAATCCAGATCTGTTTGAAGCCATATTGGCTGCACGTGGTCGCGCGACCCTCGGGTTGCCTTATGGCGATTTGTCGGAAGCCGACGATGCATTTGTTGGGGCAGGCATTCTTGCCCAGCCCGCACCTGCTGGCGATCCCATGAAAACCGAGTTCCCTTGGATCGACAAACTCAACTGGGTCACCACCTGTGTCAGCGCTGAGGCATGGCGACGGGCCGAAGCCGGCGACGTTATGTCTGGCATCGATTTGCAAACCGCATTGGTGCAATGGCTGCGCCAGTGTTGCACCCGAGAATTTATTGATGAGCAGTACAACGCCATCAATTCCATGTCGGTGGCCCTGCAGGTGACCCGAGAAATCGCGTGGTGGAAGCGGAATGAGGTTGACCCGGATGGTCTCAAAAACATTGCCCGCACCATTCTGCCCCAACTCAAGGTGGACCGGAACAATCTCTTGATGGCTGAGGGAGACAAAGAACTCGCCAAAGTTCGTCTTGATCGACTGTTCTCTCGTCGGGGCCAGCCCGATGCGAAGGCATTTTTGGAGTTCTTCACCGATCGCGATGCAGATGCGAGAAGCTTCGGTCGGGTTCGCAACGCTGGATACTGGCGCTGGGTTGCTCGCCAGCACAAGCCCGAGGAATTGACGGCCCAGAAGCTCGACGATGTGTATGACGATTGGTGGCGGCGTTGGCGAATTCAGGCCTACGACCCGATCTTGAGCGCCCAGCCACCTGAATCGGAGCGGATGAACTCCACCCGATATGCCGCGGTGCTGAAGATTGTGCCCGAGATTCGTCCGTTGTTTGAAGCACGCAATCGGTTGTTGGTTGAGGTCAATGGCACCTGTGCCGCACTGGCCGTGTGTGCTCAGTACAAAAAAGATGGTCGATGGCCAGCTGATATTCGCAGTGCTCGATCCAATACCCGTCGCTTGAGTGTGGTGGATCCTTTCTCAATCGAATCCAAAGTCATCAAATACTGGAAGCCCAACCGATTGCGCATCAACGGTCACCGTGGTGAAGTGGTCATCGACAGTGGTTTGCCTGTCATCTACTCACTTGGTGTTGATACGTTGGACGGGGACGCCAAGACGCACACCGACAATGGCATTGAGGGCGACATCGTGGTATGGCCTCCGCTGCGTATGTTGGAACGAGAACAGGATCTTCGAGACTGAACCCACACCATGAGTACTTCAGAAAAAGTTGTCATCATTGGCTCGGGTCCCGCCGGATGGACGGCAGCCATTTACGCCGCCCGGGCCAGCTTGAATCCCCTTTGCATCATTGGCGTTCCCAAAACCCAACCCAGCATCGTGCTCCCCGGGGGCCAGCTGATGTTGACCACCGATGTGGAGAACTATCCCGGTTTCCCTGAAGGGGTGACCGGTCCGGACATGATGCAGAAATTCCGCGAACAAGCGGAGCGATTTGGCACGCGGGTTTTGGATGCCGATGTCGAATCCTGTGATTTTTCAGGTCCGCCCCACCGTCTGACCCTCTCCAACGGGGACGTGGTGGATGCGGAGTCGGTGATCATCTCTACTGGAGCGACTGCGAACTGGCTTGGCCTAGACAATGAGATGCGTCTGGCCACCAGCGGAGGTGGGGTCTCAGCTTGTGCGGTCTGTGATGGTGCCTTGCCCATGTTCCGCGACCAGCCGGTGGCCGTCGTCGGTGGGGGAGACACGGCGATGGAGGAGGCGCACTACCTCGCCAAGTTTGCCAGCACCGTGCATGTGATTCACCGGCGAGACAGCCTTCGTGCCTCCAAGGCCATGCAAGAACGCACCATCGGATTGCCCAACGTGGAAATGCACTGGAACCGTCAAGTCGTCGACGTGTTGGGTGAAGACAAAATCTCGGGTCTGGTTCTCGAAAACACCGTCGCTGGTGGCACAGAAGAACTTCCCGTGAGCGGCTTGTTCGTGGCCATCGGCCACACTCCGGCCACCAAGTTCCTCGAAGGCTCCGGTTTGGCTTTCGATGACTCTGGCTACATCCACCTCAGCAATCGAGGCAGTGAAACCAACCTTGAAGGGGTGTTCGCGGCTGGCGATGTCGCCGACAGCGAGTACCGCCAAGCGATCACCGCCGCGGGTATGGGGTGTCAGGCAGCAATGGATGCTGAACGGTGGTTGGCCAGTCGCGAATAGTCCGTCGGACTGGTGGCCGTTAGGTCGCCACTTCGTCAGGAGCAATCCGGGTCATGATCTTCGCTCCCACCGCGTCACCCCAAACGTTGACGGTGGTTCGGCACATGTCCACGATGCGGTCAATGCCCAGAATGATTCCAATGGCATAAAGCGGGAGCGGTTCGACGCCGCGGCCGGCGAGAGACGTGTTGACCGCGCCGATCACAATCACCATCGTGACCAGGCCCGCCCCTGGGATGCCCGCAGCGCCAACCGCGGCCAACGTGGCGGTGATGACGACAATCACCAAGTCACCTATGGACAGGTCGATGCCAAACACTTGGAAGAGGAAGACCGTGGCCACCGCTTCGTAGAGCGCCGTACCATCCATGTTGACGGTAGCACCAAGTGGAATGACGAAGTTGCTTGCCTTCTTGGAGCAGCCACCAGATTCCACTGTTTCGGTCAAGGTGACGGGCATGGTCGCGCTGGAGGAGTCGGTGGCAAATGCCGTCATCAAGGCCCGGCGAACCTGCACCAAGTATTTGATGGGGTTGGTTCGGCCAAAGATGAACAAAATCACGGGGAGCACGATTAATCCGTGCGTGAGAAGCCCGGTCAGGACGGTTCCAACGTAGAGGGCCAGCGGGCCCGTAAGGTTCACCAGGCCAATGGAGCCTACTGTCCATGCCATCAAAAAGAAGACGCCAATTGGGGTCAACATGATGACCCAGCCGACGATCCGCATGAGCGTATCGAACATCGACGTAAAGAAATCTCGTGCCGGCTTGGCCTTGTCCCCGCCCATCGCCAAGGCAATACCCACCAACAAGCTGACCACGATGACACTGAGTGGATTGCCTTTGCTCATTTCGCCAAACGCACTGGTGGGAATCAATTGATCAAGGATGTTTTTCCACGCCCCACCCAAGGAATCTTTTTCGCCTTCGTTGGCCGCTTCGATTCGGCTGGCCGCGCTCGAGCCCTGATATTGAGCTTCGGCTTGGCCGGTCAAGTTGGCGGCAGTCTCGGCATCAAGATCACCCGGCTGGATCAGGGTGACCAGGGTGGCTCCGATGGTGACGGCGATGGCCATGGTGGCCATGTAATAGAAGACCGTGGCTCCGCCCACCAGTCCGAGTCGAGATGGGTCTCCAATTGAGCACACCCCGCTGACCACGCTGAACAAGATCAACGGAATGATCAGCATTTTCAGTGGTCGAATGAGAACGTACTCGCCGGCCACTCTGGTCCAGTGGTCGGGACCAATGGCTTCTGCACCGGCGTACAGCACCAATTCACCAAAAAGGGTGCCCAAGAGCAATGCTGCGATGATCGTCCAATTCAGCCATCCATGTTTCATGGACGAAAGGGTACGGGTTTCGGCTCGTGTGCGGGTGGTGGTAGGCTCCATCACTCAGGAGAAGCCATGGACAAGCCAACCAACGCTGATCGTATTTATGAGCCAGAAGCCGGCGAAGCTCAACTCAGTATTCGGGCGGTTCTCACTGGGTGTGTGCTTGGTGCGGTAGTCGCGGCCATGAACATCTCACTGGGACTCAAAATTGGCTGGTCCCTCGGGGGATCTTTAATTGCCGCGATCTTGGGGTACACCTTTTGGATGCCATTCAGAAGGCTTTCGGTGCTTGAGACCAACATCGCTCAAACCGCGGGCAGTGCGTGTGGGTCGATGGCCTCCACTGCCGGACTGTTGTCAGCAATACCTGCTTTGGCCATGTTGGGGACCACGCTGAGCTGGGGACAGTTGGTACTTTGGGGAACCGCGGTTGGTTTTTTGGGCGTGTTTTATGCCGTTCCGTTGCGGAACCAAATGGTGGTGCTGGAAAAATTACGCTTCCCTACCGGTACCGCCACTGCCAACACGATTCAGTCCATGCATGCTGATGGTGCAGAAGCGGTGCGTCAAGCCAAGGTTTTGCTGAAGTTTGGGGTTGCCTCGGGTGTCTTCGCTTTGGGGGCGTACTTCATTCCGGAGATGGAATCTCCACCTTTGAAGTTTGGCGTTTTGGGCCTCTTGGCAACTTGGACTTTTAAGTTGTACCTCTCACCGGTCTTCTTCGGCGTCGGTGGATTGGTTGGGATGCGGGTTGGGGCATCCATGCTGGTGGGCGCAATTGTGGCTTGGGGTTTGGTGGGGCCTTGGGCGAAATCATCTGGACTTGCTGCTGGTGAAGTGATGAGTTACGCCGATGGCCCCCGAGGCTGGTTGCTGTGGCCCGGCGTCGCGCTGATGGTGATGGATGCTTTCGGCAATCTCGCATTGTCATGGAAATCCATCCTCAGGACTTTTACTGGCGGGGCTTCGGCAAACGGTGTCTCCGATATGGAAGACCCCAAAGACCAGATTCCCGCCTTGTGGTGGATGGGAGGCTTGGTCGCCGGGGCAACATTGGCAGGGTTCGTCTCGAAGTCGGTCTTCGATATCCCGGTTTGGATGACGCTGGTGGCAGTGGCCATGTCTTGGATTCTCGCCATGATTGCTGTCCGTTCGACGGGGGAAACGGACATCAATCCCATCGGGGGTATGGGCAAAGTGACCCAGCTGACGTTTGGTGCGTTGGCTCCCGGTAGCACCACCACCAACCTGATGGCCGCGGGGATTACGTCAGCCGGAGCCTCACAAGCTGGTGACATGATGCAAGACCTGAAAACAGGACGCATGCTTGGGGCCGCACCACGAAAGCAATTCATTGCCCAGTGCTTGGGCATTCTTTCGGGCATTCCAATTGCTACTGGGGTCTACACCCTGTACTCCAACGTTTATGACATTGGTTTTGATGAAGTGAATGCTCCTGCGCCCGCTGCCCATGCGTGGAAGGCGATGAGTGAGTTGTTGGCCAAGGGATTTGAAGCGTTGCCTCAAGGGGCTGGTTTGGCGGTGGCCATCGCTGGCATTGTGGGCTTGCTCCTTCCCGTGGTCCGAAAGATCCTGCCTGAAGCCCAGCGTGGACTTGTTCCAAGCGGCTTGGCCATGGGGATTGCGTTCATTGTTCCCGCCTACTACAGCGTTGCCATCTTCTTGGGCTGTGTGGTGTTCGGGATCTGGAAACGGCGGTCGCCAGAGCAGCATGCCGGGCTGGCTTTTGCGGTGGCTTCGGGCGTGGTCGCTGGCGATGCTTTGATGAACATTCCGAAAGCCGTACTTTCTTACCTCAACGTTCCCACTTTGACAGGTTGATTTTCGATGCGTTACGAACACCTTGGCGATACCGGACTGGTTCTTTCCCGCGTGGGTCTTGGATCTTGGCTGATCTTTACCACCAAAGAGCAGGATCAGTGCAATGACCTCCACCGCAAGGCGTGGGAGTTGGGTATCAATTTTTACGACACCGCCAACCAATACCACAACGGAGACACGGAACTCGCTGTGGGGGAGGCTTTGTCCCCGTTCCCGCGAGAGACGTACGTGTTGGCCACCAAATTGTTCTGGCCACTTGCGGATCATCCATTCCCTACAGCCAACGACCGCGGATTGTCACGAAAGCAAATCTTTAACGAGTGCCACAAGAGTTTGAAGAGTTTGCAGACCGATCATATCGACCTGTACCAGTGCCACCGTTACGACGAGCTCACGCCGCTCGATGAGACCTGCTGGGCCATGCACGATCTCATTACCCAAGGCAAGGTCCTGTACTGGGGCGTTTCGGAATGGACGGCGGCTCAGATCGAGGACGCGCACGGCATTTGCCGCGCGAATGGTTGGCACCGACCGGTTTCCAACCAGCCAGTGCTGAACCTCTTGCAGCGGCACTGGGAGGATGAATGCTTCCCAGTCTGTGAAAAAAATGGCATGGGGGTGGTGAATTTTTCCCCGCTTTGCCAGGGCCTGCTCACCGGGAAATACGACGATGGGATGCCCGAAGATTCGCGTGCTGCGGATGAAGCATCCGGAAAATGGCTCCGTCCACTGATGACCGACGGCACCATGGACAAGGTTCGTTCGTTCACCGCCCTGTGCCGAGACCATGGACTCCAGCCTGCTCAAGTTGCGTTGGCGTGGTGTCACAGCATCTCTCCAGTGACCAGCACCATTGTGGGTGCAACCAAGTTGTCGCAGCTGGAGCAGAACGCCGCCGCGGTCGATCTGGATCTTGATCCAGAACTTCTCAGCGCGTTGGAATCCATTTTCGCTTCGTGATGACGCTTGCCTCTTTTTTGGATGGCTACCGGGCGGGTCTTTTTCCCATGGCCGAGCCGAACGGGCCTGTGCTGTGGTACCGCCCGGTGCGACGTGCCGTTTTGCCGTTGGGAGAGCTTCGTGTTTCGGACAGCCTGCGACGCGTGGTTCGCAGCCAGAGGTTCGAGATTCGGGTCAATACCGCGTTTGTCGAAACCATCAGGTCGTGTTCGGCGTCCCGTTCCGGTGAATCGGTCGACAGTATTTGGCTGGACGATCGCCTTCAAGCGTTGCTTGTGGAGGCCCATCATGCGGGCCAGGCCCATTCGATCGAAGCTTGGCGTGAGGGCGCGTTGGTTGGCGGGTTGTATGGCTTGTCCTTCGGGTCGGCCTTTCTGGGCGAATCCATGTTCCATCGACCTCCCGCAGGACGAGATGCTTCAAAAGCAGCGCTGGTTCATCTTTGTCATGGCCTTCGAGAGGCTGAATACACACTGCTGGATGCCCAAATTAAAAATGAGCACACCAAGCGACTGGGTGTGGTGGAATGGGATCGTCATCGGTTTGAGGAGGCTTTCAAGGCGGCCACCCTTGAGCCCGATCGGATGAGCGAAGCGATCCCGCCCATTCGCCGGGGGCCGTTTGGCTGAGTACTCTCCCTATTCGTGTCCAACGTCTCTCCGCCTCAGCCCACCACCAACCCCCGGCCTTTCCTCCGGCGGTTGCTGTTCATCGGATTCGGCGGTGGCTTGGGGGTTCTGGTTTTGGTGCTTCGCGTGTTTGTGGTTGCGGCCGAACGAACGGAAAGTGCTCGTGACACCTTGGACCAAGCCGATCAGCGGATCGAACTCTTGCCCACCCGCCGGGGACGGGTCTTGGATGCTCGTGGCCGGGTTCTGGCCCAATCGCGCACGGTGTGGGAGGTCCGGGTGCCGTACGCCATGTTGGGTGACGGGTGGGCCCGAACCATTGCGGAAAGGTCGGCGCGTCTGGCTTCGGGACGATCTTTATGGAGAGCTCTTCCCCAGACCCTGCGTGACCAACGTGTGGCAAAGGTGCTGCCAGGCGTCGAAGAGTGGCGCCACGATCTGTACACCAGGCTGGCCAAGGTTGATGGTTGTTCAGTCGAAGAGTTGTACGAGCGTGCGGAAGAAATCGTGAACCAAGTGGAGCGTTCGCAAGTTTCTTTCGAGCGTCGACAACGGGCCAAATACGAGGAACGGTTTGGCCCGCCGCCAGTCGGTTGGTCGCCCGGACAGATTCGTGAGCGCACCCTGTCGTACCCACTCCTGCAAACGGACCAAGCGGTGGGATTTGAGTTTGAGCGCTGGGCGGAAATGGCTCGTAGCGCTTTTCGAGAAGTAGATATCGATTTGGATGATCTTGAAGTGCGTTCGCGCGATGAGCGTCAGTATCCCTTGGCATCGATTGAAGTGGAATTGGCGGACAGCAGCTTCCCGACAACTCTTCGGCGTTTTGGTGGCCGGTACTTGGTTGAGGGATGCGCTTCTGATCTTCTAGGGTCACTGGGACCCGTGGGCGCTGAACACATCGAACAACATCCATTTGGTCTCCAAAATGAAGATGCTCTTGGTGGATACCGGGTGGGAGACGAAGTGGGCGTTCGTGGGATTGAAGCGGCACAAGAATCCATCCTGCGTGGCTCACTCGGGTTCGTTCAACGCTCTGCCGTTGGAAGTTTGGAAACCAAGACCATCGAACCTCAACCGGGTCAGGACATCCAACTTCATTTGGACATCCAGTGGCAGGCGGTGGCTGAAGCCTTGCTTGATCCCGCCCTCGGTCTTTGCCAAGCCCAAGCCAACCAGAAGGGGACTTTGCCCGCAGGGACACCTTTGGCGGGATCGTTGGTGTTGGTTGAACTGGACACGGGAAATATTCAAGTGGCCGCGGGGCGTCCAATGGCCACCGAAGCCGACGGTCCGATGTGGCGTCGCGGGGGGGTGGTACGGGCCACCGAAGCCATTCTGGCTCCGGGTTCCATTGTGAAGCCATTTTTGCTGGTGGCGGGTTTGTCTGAGGGCAAGGTTCGGGCCAACGAAAAGATCAATTGCCAAGGGTATTTCTTTCCCGACAAACGCGATCGATTTCGATGCTGGATCGCGAACCGCAACGCGCGTGAGCATGGGCCACTGGATGCTTCCGATGCCCTAGCGCACAGTTGCAATATCTATTTCTATGAGGTGGGGCGTCGGCTCGGTCTTGAAACCGAAGCCATGTGGCTTCGTCGATTCGGTTTTGGTGAGCGCCCTGAAGTTGGACTTTTGTACCAACGTGAACTTGACCGAGGTCCCGTGCTCTTGGGTGAGACTTCCGGCCGAGTTCCGGATCCTGCAACCGTACCTCGTGGGCAGCGTGTCTCCGAAGCCATGTCCAGCGCTATTGGACAGTCAGCTCTGGTGTGTTCGCCGCTTCAGGCTGCAATTGCGTACGCCCGGTTGGGAGCCCGGGGAGCGTTGCCTCATCCTGAGTTGGTGGTGAGTGGAAAAGCCCGCCCGGTCGCGGAAGCTTTTCCGGATGCGGTCATTGATCCCGTCTTGGTCGGGTTGCGCCGGGTGTTGTCAGAGCGCTACGGCACCGGAAGGGACATCGAAGAGGTTCCCGGATGCACTATTTTGGGGAAGACGGGTACCGCCGAGGCGCCTCCCATCACCTTTGGAGGAGGACCCAAAAACGATGGCACCCACGCCTGGTTCGCGGGTTTGATCGGTCCCACTGGACAACCGCCAACCCATTCTTTTGCGTCCGTGGTTGAATATGGCGGTTCTGGTGGCCGGACAGCCGGTCCATTGGCCACGGCCTTTTTGCGCGAACTGGCCCGGCGTGGCGCGTTTGGGGAGCCAACATCATGAAATGGCTTGCCGTGGCGCTGGTCCTGATTCCGGCTTTCCTCCTTTCATTGTTGGGACTCTCGGCCATCGCAACCGTTGGTGATGCTGGTCGCACTTTGGCCAACTGGAAACAGCAAGCTTTCTTTCTGCCTCTGGGCTTGATTGGAGCAACGATTGCCGCGTGTGTGCCATTGCATCTCTTGAGGAAGTATGCCGGGTTGCTGGGTTTGTTGGTGGCCGGACTCTTGGTCCTGCTGCTGTTGCCAGGCGTTCCCGAATCCTTGGTTCGTCCTCGCAATGGTGCCCGAAGGTGGATCAGTTTGGTGCTCTTTGATTTGCAGCCATCTGAGTTGGCCCGGGTGGCGTGGTGCTTGTTGATGGCTCGCTTGTTGTATGCGGGTGAGGCCCACCGCCGGTTGTCTGGTTTGCTCCGTCCGGTGGGGCTGACGGCGTTGGCGGGCGGACTGATTGTGGTGGAGCCAGATCTCGGAACCACCCTGCTCTTTGTTCCTGCCTTCGTGACCATACTGATTGCTGCGGGGGGGCGGATCCGGCATCTTCTGTTGTGTTTCTTGCCGGCGGCGTTGATCCCAGTCTTGGTCATCGGCGGGATGTTCCTCGCCCCAGACACCGGAGAAGCTCGCTTGTCGCAAGTTCTGAAGCCGCACCAAGTGGATCGGATCGTGGCATACACCGCACAACTTCGTGGTGACCCAAGGTACGACGATGACATTGGGTACCAAGCGGCCAAAGCTCTGCTTGCCACCGCTTCTGGTGGTGTGACTGGATTGGGTCGCGAAGGGGCCGCTCGAGCGGTGCGTCTGTCTGGTCTTCCAGAAGCCCACAACGACATGGTGTTTGCCGTGTTGGTGGCCCAGCATGGTGCCGTGGGAGCGGTGTTGATTTTGGGGTTGTACGGGGCCCTGGGGATTGGGGGGTTGCTGATCGCGCGTTGCTGCGCGCATCCCTTCGGGCGGTTGGTTGCGGTGGGAATCACCACCATGTTGGTCTCGCAGGCCTTGGTGCACGCCTCGATGACGATGGGTCTGCTCCCCATCACTGGAATCACCTTGCCACTCGTGAGTTATGGGGGATCCAGCTTGGTCACCACCTGGGGCATGATCGGGGTTCTGACCGGTTTGGCGATGACTCGTTCAGGACGCAAGCAGGAAGAACGATGGGACTTCGCGTTTGGTTCGAACCCGTCGTAGCATCATCAAAGATGCGTTTGTCGAGGCTGCTTTCAAAAGTTCCGGGAATCCAAATTCCCAAAGGAGAGGATCCGATTATCCAAGGGGTGACCGA
>Ga0160422_10000246_pt1 | contig 31638 bp, 29 predicted proteins | sample Fk160mmetaG_FD_108192 | JGI IMG/M metagenome (GOLD analysis project Ga0160422, IMG submission 108192) | Marine microbial communities from the Central Pacific Ocean - Fk160115 60m metaG | ecosystem: Environmental > Aquatic > Marine > Oceanic > Photic zone | place: The Central Pacific Ocean...
ATGAGCAGGTGTAGCTACTTCTGTTATAGTTTTTAAACCGGTTAACTCCTTTACATTTTTAAGCCATTCTAATCCTTTTTTTCCGACTCCTTCGAAAGATTTTGGACTTGTTCTTGGCTTCCATATACCAGCTCTAAATACATCTGCTTTCAATCTAATTTCTTTAGCTATTTCTAACAATTGATTTTCCGATTCTGCACTACAGGGTCCAGCAATTATAAATGGTTTCTTATGTATAAACTTTTCTATATTCATCTTTTTCCCTCTACAATAATTACAATTTCACCTTTTGGTTTTTTATTTTCATAATATGTTAGTAACTCTTTAGCTGTGCCTCTTATATTTTCCTCATAAATTTTTGAAATTTCTCTTGAAATAGATAGTTTTCTCGATTCTCCAAAATTTTGACAAATTTGAGAAAGTGTTTTTACTAACCTATGAGGAGATTCATAAAAAATTATTGTTCTTTTTTCATTAGATAAAAATTCTAATCTAGATTTTCTACCTTTCTTTAACGGTAAAAATCCTTCAAAAATAAATTTTTCTGAGGGAATTCCTGAATTAATTAATGCTGGAACAAAAGCTGTTGGCCCGGGTAAGCATTCTACATCAATTTCTTTATCTATACATTCTCTTACTAATAAAAATCCAGGATCCGATATTCCGGGTGTTCCCGCGTCTGAGATTAAAGCTATCTTCTGCCCTGATTTAATAATATTAATAAATTTATTCAGAACCCTATGTTCATTGTACATGTGAAATGAAGTTATTGGAGTTTCAATATCAAAATGAGAAAATAATCTTTTGGATGTCCTTGTGTCTTCTGCTAATACTAAACTTACTTCTTTCAAATAACGAATTGCTCTTAGTGTAATATCATCTAAATTTCCTATTGGAGTTGGTATAACATATAATTTTGACACATTACAAAACTACATGAAATTTGAAAAATTAAGAAATAAAAAATTTTATATTTTTGTGATAACAACTTCTTAACAAAATGTTTTTAGAATCAGACTTAAGTCACCCCATAAAAGGAGGGAGTATTGAGGTAATTTGCGGATCAATGTTTTCTGGAAAAACAGAAGAATTGTTAAGACGATTGAAAAGGTCAAATTTCGCAAAACTTAAAGTTGAAACTTATAAGCCTGCGTTAGACACTAGATACGATAATATAAATGTTGTTTCTCATGATGAAAATTTTATTAAATCTACTATTATCAAAAATTCATATGAAATTCTTGAATTAATAAAAAAGCCTGATGTTGTTGCGATTGATGAAGCCCAATTTTTTACTGATGATTTAAGTATTACATGTAATAATTTAGCTAACTTAGGAATTCGGGTAATTGTAGCTGGTTTAGATATGGATTTTAAAGGTAACCCTTTTGGTTATATGCCTAAATTACTTGCAGTATCAGATCACATTACAAAAGTCCATGCAATTTGCGTAGACTGCGGTAATATTGCAAATTATTCATTTAGAACGTCAAACAATTCGGAATTGGTATCACTGGGAGAAAAAAACAACTATAAAGCTTTGTGTAGAGAGTGTTTTAATAAACATTTACAAAATGTATAATTCTTACGAAACAACATTAGAGATAGATTTAAACAAATTAGAAAGTAACTTCAACTTTTTATTATCAAAAACTAATAATCAATGTAAAATAATTGCTGTAGTAAAAGCCTATGGTTACGGACATGGTGATGTAGAAATTTCAAAAAAATTAGAAAAGTTAGGAGTTTACGCGTTTTGGGTAGCTGATTTTGAGGAAGGTGTAAGACTCAGAGAATCGGGGATTAACTCGAGAATAATTGTCGCTAATCCTGGAATGAAAAGTTTCAATGAAATTATAAAACATAAGCTTGAAGTTGTAATTCATAATTGTAGACTATTAGACTTTTATCTTTCAAAAAATAAAAACATAAATATTCATTTAAAATTCAACACCGGTATGAATCGTTATGGTTTTGATAAAGAAGATATAAACTATGTTGTTAAAAAATTAAAAACCAGCTCAAAATTGACTTTGAAATCTATATGCTCACATCTCTCGTCTGCTGATGATTTACAAAACAAAAATATTAGCGATAAACAAATTAGTCTATTTAACACAATCACTAACACTATCGAAGGGAATCTTAAAATTAAAGTAAAAAAACACATACTGAATTCAAGTGGGTTTATGAAATTTCCAAATAGCCAGATGGATATGGTTAGATTAGGGATATCATTATATGGTAGCTACAACGATACAAACCTTTTACAAATTAGTAGATTAAAGTCTGTAGTGAGTCAAAATAGAAATATAAATAAAGGGGAAAGAGTTGGTTATTCTTCAGGTTTTGTTTCTGATAAAAAAATGAATATCTCCGTAGTACCTGTAGGTTATGCCGATGGACTTAATAGAAAATTAGGATGTGGAACTGGAGAAGTAATAATTAAAGGAATTAAATGTCCAATCATTGGGAATATTTGTATGGATAGTTTTATGGTAGATACTTCAGCTGTAATTAATTGTCAAGAAGGATGCGTGGTAGAAATTTTTGGTCCAGAGAATACAATACTTGATATTTCTAAAAAAATCGGGTCAATTCCATATGAAATATATTCAAACCTCAATAGAAGAATCAAGAGGGTCTATATTGATAATTAACTATTATAACAGATAGATAAATATATAATACTAATGTGTTAAATGATAAAAAGTAACTGTCTGTGAACATTATTAATAAATACATTATTGGAAGTAAAACCATAATTGACCCTCCATTTAAATTTTTTAATTCTCTTATTTGAAAATAAAAGATTGAAACGAGTGCTACCAAGCCAAATATACCAAGTTCCATCCATATATATAGATAATTATTGTGTGGTGTTTTATGATTGTATCTAACTATTTTTTTTGTCTCCTCATTAATCGCTCCAAATTTGTCTGAAAAACTGCCTGCTCCATATCCAACAAAAGGTTTTTGTTTGATGATTTCTACAGAGTGTTGTAATAAAAGTAATCTATTGCTAGACTCTTTATTTAAAACCATATTTATCTCTTTTTCAAATCTTTTTTGTAAATTTTCTGAGGAATTATAGATTAAATAAACACTCATAAATAGTAAAGACAATGACAATATTAATTTTTTTATGTTTTTTCTTAACTCTTGAAAAATATAAACAACAATTAATAATACCAGTGCTATCTGTCCTGTTTTGCCTGCTTCAGAGAAAATTGAAAATAAATAAACAAAAAGAAAAAAAACAAATATATTTTTAATCAATGAACTTAAGTTAACCTTATAGTAAGCATAAATTAGTATCAGTATTGATAAAGCTAAAAAAACATTATGATCTGTATATTTTAAAAACGCAGCCCAAGTCCAATTATCTCCATTTAAGTTTATAAACCCGTAATTTTCTGAAATAGCAATAACTGAAGAAATAAACATTGAAATCAAAAATACAAAAACGGCTTTTTGAGTTGTTTTATATGAGAATTTAGTACTATAAAATACAGGTAACAACCATAGTATTGATACTCTTTTTAATATCCATAGAGTATCTGAGTAGGTTCCAAAGATAAGCCAGTATAAATAATAGAGCAGAATCAGAGTAATAATTGATACCATCCATTTGCTAGAACAAATTTTTCTTATTTTATTTTTTAAATCACCCTCTAATACAATAGTAATCGTTAATAATATTAGAGTGACATTTGAAACCGCAATAGATAAAGGAATACTTAAAGAAAGAATTACTAAAAGTATGTGTTTGAAATTCACCAAAAGTGACCTACTCTTCAAGTCGCAAGATGTTTTTATATTCTTCTATATTTTGAAATAATTTCAACGCCTCTTTAATGTCAACGTCATACTTTAGCCTCTCTTTTATCCTGCCCTCCTGATAATAATACCTGCTTACAATCTCAGACGACAAAAGTTTTTTTATTTCTGATTTATTATTAATTAAATCATTCTTCTTATTGTTGGTTATAACATCAGAAATAGCTGTAATGTAACCTGATAATAACTCAGATGTCTCCTCCTCAACAGTAATTTCTTTAAATATTTCCAACGCTTCTTCTGTTGTTGTTGTATACTCATAATCTTTATCTTCTAAAAAAGAGACAAAGTTTAAGAAAATATCATCTGTAATTACAAAATCCTCTATGTCGGGAATTGTCTCGTTTTTATAGTTAAAATCAGTAGCAAAATCAAAAATTAAATTTTTACTCATTAACGAAATTGAAATGTCTGATATATCATCTTGTTTAATAATTACATCTGGGTTTATACCTCCTCCATCCTTGACAACCCTACCGTTTCTTGTATTAAAGTTAGAAATTAAAGAGTCTGCAACCTTCCCCGCGCTGCCATCTTCATTTCTGTTCGAGTAATCTAAAGACTGAATACATCTCCCACTCGGGATATAGTATTTGGCAACTGTAACTTTTAATTGAGAATTGTAAGGCAACTTTCTTGTCTGTTGTACCAAGCCTTTTCCAAAAGATTTTCTACCAATAATAACTCCTCTATCTAAGTCTTGAATAGAACCAGAAACAATTTCGGAAGCTGAAGCGGATCCTGAGTTTATTAAAACAACCAAGGGAGTACTCATGTCTAATGGATTGTTTTTAGATAAATATGTTTTCTCCCAAGCTTTCGTCTTTCCTTTGGTAGTTACAATCTCTTCTCCTTTACCAACAAATAAATTTACAACATCAATTGATTCATTTAAAAGGCCTCCTGGATTTGATCTCAGATCTAAGATAATTCCATTTAAAGATTCTTGTGATTTAAGGTCGGATAAGGCACTTTTAACTTCGTTAGCACAATTTTGAGTAAATGATCTTAGTTTTATATAACCAACTCTATTTTCTAAAATCCCATAATAAGGTATGCTCTTAACTGTAATCTTCTCTCTCTTAAATCTTTTTGTCAATCGCTCTCCGTTTCTTTCGATTAAAATAGATACCTCTGTATTCGGTTGTCCCTTTAAGATTGAACTAATCTCCTCAGTATTTTTTCCCTCAGCAGATATTCCATTTATTTCTAACAGTTTGTCTCCAGCCATCAACCCTGCTTTTTGTGCGGGAAAACCTTCATATGGTTCGCTTATATATACAAAGTTCTTTCTTCTTGTAATCATCGCACCTATACCTCCGTATTGACCTGTAGTCATAAAGCGATAATCCTCAATATCTGTCTCTGGAATATATGTAGTGTATGGGTCAAGCGATATCAACATTTCATCTATTGCTGTTTTCATTAAATCTCCAGAATTAATATCATCTACATAATAAAAATCTAACTCCTTGTATAGATCTGTAAATATTTCTAAATTTTTTGAAACTTCAAAATAACTGTCTGTTTGAGATTTTAGTTGATTAGAAAACAGAGCTATAACAAATATTATCACTAATTTTTTACTGAAATTATGTATGTTTTTTTTCATCATTACTATTTATGGTATTAAATCTTCACCCTTTCCTCCCCAGGGGTGACATTTAAAAATTCTTTTTATTGTTAGAACCGCACCTTTTATTGGACCATGCTTAGTTATAGCCTGCTTTCCGTACTCAGAACAAGTTGGATTATATCTACATGCTGGGAGGAGGAAGGGAGATATAATTTTTTGATAAATCGAAATAATGGTAATCAATATCAAAGAAAATGTTTTTTTCATAATTTATCATTTAAACGATGTAAAATTACCTTTATTTTTTTTTCTATCACATTAAATTTAGGGATTTCTGACGACAAATATATTAATCCCAAGTGTAATTCATTTTTATTTCCAATTAAGTTTTTATTTAACCTAAAAGACTCTCTTATTAGTCTTTTCAATTTATTCCTTTCTACAGCTTTTGGAATAGTTTTTTTGGGCACTGAAATCAATAACTTCAAAGACTTTGGCTTAGATGATTTCTGCGTCCAAAAAACTTTTATTTTGTTATGTGTGAAAAATTGATTTTTTTCAAATAACTTTTGAATGTCGAACTTTGAACAAAGTCTTTCTTTTTTTGAAAGTTTATACATTTATTAAAAAAGTGGATACTAAAAAAACTTATGTTATTATTTCTTAGAGCGCTTTCTTTTATTTGCCTTTGTTATATAATCATCTAGTGCCATAGACATTGATGGAAACTTTTTGTTAGGAACCTCAACATCCAGTGTTAAACCATTGTTTTTAACTGCTTTGATGGTAGTAGAACCGAAAGCTGCTATTCTAGTGTCTTTCTGTACAAAGTTAGGGAAATTTTCATACAATGAAGTAATGCCTGTAGGTGAGAAAAATACTAAAACATCATATTTGACATCTGATAAATCAGATAAATCATCGGCTACAACTTTATACATTACGGCTTTTGTATAGTCTAAGCCACTCTCCTCCATTGTTTTATTTGGCTGGGCCTTTAGAAGGTCGGAGCAAGGTAATAAAAATTTACTTTCTTTGTGTTTGTTCATAAATGGCAGTAGGCTTGCGAAAGTTCTCTCACCAGTAAACACTTTTCTTTTCCTATAAACAATAAAGTTTTGAAGATAATGTGCTATTGCTTCAGAAACACAAAAATATTTTGTGTGTTCTGGAATTCTCAATCTCAACTTTTCCATCATTCCAAAATAGTGATCCATTGAATTTTTTGAGGTAAAAATGACGGCATCATGATTTAACAAAGAAATTCTTTGTTCTCTAAATTCAATGGTTGATAATTCATCAACCCTAACAAATGATCTGTAGTGAAGCTTTAGTTTGTGCTTTTCAGCTAAAGAATGATATGGAGTTTTGTTCTCTGGCTCTGGTTGTGAAATTAAAATCGACTTTACTTTTTTTTGTCTTTCTATTGTCATTTTTTTCTTTTTTAAGCGAAAACAATTCCTCTGTAAACTAGTAATAGAGGAAAAAACTCGATAATGCAAATATAGATAAATAAATAAAACTTTGAAAGTCCAAAAGATTTTATTCCGATCTTTATGTTCCAGTATATTTTTAAAATAAAGAACAACGAAAATACAACAAACATTAACAATATAGTCGCTTCTTTAATTTCAAAATAAAAAAAATGAAACAGTAATAGTAATGGGAAACAAAACAAGGAAAAAACTTTATCGAAAAGAGTTGTGAAAAATAATGCTGTGTTAATTATTTGCTTCATTTTTAATAAAATTCCAATAAACCAAATACATATAAATTTAATAGAATAATAGACACATGTAAAAAATAAAATATTTAGAAATAAATGAATCTTTAATTCCTGATTAAAAATTGCGACACAAACAAAAATAGGTATGTTTAATGTAATTAAAATATTAAAGAAAATATTTACTCTCCTTTTAAAAACATTTTCATCTCTTAAATATTGATTTGCATTTCTTTGACTAAAAACACTTAAAATCAATTCTTTTGAATATTTGTAGTGGAAAGCATATAAAACACCAATGATAGAAAATGAAATTAATAGTAAAATAAAACTTAAATTATTAGTCTGAGAGGTAAACTCAATAGCATTCATTGTAAAAAATTGAATAACAAAGATAATGATAACAGATTATTCAATACTTTTGCCATAGAAAAAATTAAAAAAAATATTATGTTACAAGATTTATATGAAGCTCCTGATTATTTTTTATTAGACGAGTTATTAAGCGAAGAACACAAGTTGATTCGTGACGCCGCAAGAGAATGGGTAAAACGGGAGGTCTCTCCAATTATTGAGGAATCATGTCAGAAAGCAGAGTTTCCCAAACAAATAATAAAAGGTCTTGCGGAAATTGGTGGTTTTGGGCCTTATATTCCTGAAGAATATGGTGGATCAGGCCTAGATCAAATTTCATACGGACTGATCATGCAGGAGTTAGAAAGAGGAGATAGTGGAATTCGCTCAACCGCTTCAGTACAGTCATCTTTAGTAATGTATCCTATTTGGAAGTTTGGTAGCGACGAACAAAAATCAAAGTTTTTGCCAAAGCTAGCGACTGGAGAATTTATGGGATGTTTTGGGTTAACAGAGCCTGACTTTGGATCAAATCCTGGAGGAATGGTAACTAATATTAAAGACATGGGAGATCATTATATTCTAAATGGATCAAAAATGTGGATTTCAAACGCTCCTTTCGCTGATATTGCAGTCGTGTGGGCGAAGAATCATGACGGAAGAATTAAGGGTGTTTTGGTTGAAAGAGGAATGAAAGGCTTTACTACACCTGAAACTCATGGAAAATGGAGCTTAAGGGCTTCTGCTACGGGTGAGTTAGTTTTTGATAATGTTAAAATTCCTAAAGAAAATATTCTTCCTAACAAAGATGGGCTAGGCGCCCCGCTTAGTTGTTTAGATTCAGCAAGATATGGTATAGCCTGGGGCACAATCGGAACCGCAATGGATTGTTACGATACAGCTCTGAGATATGCTAAAGAACGAATTCAGTTTGGAAAGCCAATTGCTTCATTCCAATTACAACAAAAAAAATTAGCTGAAATGATTACAGAAATTACAAAAGCTCAGTTTTTAACCTGGAGGTTGGGTGTATTAAGAAATGAGGGTAGAGCAACTTCTGCACAAATTTCAATGTGTAAAAGAAATAATGTTGACATGGCTCTTAAAGTTGCCCGTGAGTCAAGACAAATATTAGGAGGGATGGGGATTACTGGAGAGTATTCAATTATGAGACATATGATGAATTTAGAATCTGTAATCACCTATGAAGGAACACATGATATACACCTTCTAATAACCGGTCTTGATATTACCGGAGAGAACGCTTTTAAATAATGACAAAAGTTTTTAGAGTCGTAGCTTTTCTAGAAGGGGTGTCTTATATACTCCTTCTTTTTTTGGCAGTTCCTATAAAATATTGGGGAGGGGACGAACAATGGGTCAAATTGCTTGGAATGCCCCATGGAATTTTATTTTTTGGATATATTGCAATCGCTGTTTTATTAAAGTCTAGCAAAAAATGGAGTTTCAGAGATTTATTAATAATTTTAATATGCTCAATTTTTCCTTTTGGGACATTTTACGTTGATTGGAAATATTTAAAATAATTTAATTGTCTTTATTCTTTAACATGGAATTAACCCTTAAAAGTTCCTCGTACCAGTTTTCTCCATATTTTCTTATTAGAGGTTTTTTTAGAAAAACAAACAATGGTATTTTTAATTTACTTCCACAATCACACGCGGGTTTGCAAATTTTTATTTTTTCATAGTTAAGTGCTTCAAAATCTCGATATTCTGTTATTCTTATAGGAAACAAATGACAAGAAATAGGCTTTTTGAATTCTGTAGAACCACTATTATATGCCTTTTCAATTGAGCATTTAGCAATACCATTTTCAAATATTACAAAAGAACATTCTTTTTTTTCTATTAGAGTTGTTGTTAAGTCTCCGTCTTTATCAATAGTAGAAACTCCATTTTTTTCAACCTCAACTTTTCCTTCTTCACTCATGTAAGGTTTTACTTTTTCATAAATTTTTTCTAATATTTTTTTTTCCTCATATAAAAGAGGGGCTCCTGATTCACCTTCCACACAACATGATCCTTTGCAAGCGCTTAAATCACAAAAAAAGTGATTTTCGAATATGTCTAATGAAATTATTTTATCTTCAATTTGAATCATACTGCAAATCTACGCAAATAATATTTTGATTTACTATTTTTGCCATATGTCAAACTATGAAAACATCTTTAAAAAAGTCGTCTCACATGCTAAGGAATATGGTTATGTATTTCAATCTTCTGAAATTTACGATGGTTTATCTGCCGCTTATGATTATGGACCATTTGGCGTAGAATTAAAAAATAATATTAAAAACTATTGGTGGAAATCCATGGTAAATATGCATGAAAACATCGTAGGACTGGACTCTGCAATATTTATGCATCCAAAAACATGGAAAGCTTCTGGTCATGTAGACGCGTTTAATGACCCTTTAGTTGACAATAAAGACTCTAAAAAAAGATACAGAGCAGATGTCTTAATTGAAGACCACATTGCTAAAATTGAGGCGAAAATTGAAAAAGACTGTGTCAAGGCCGCTAAACGATATGGTATTGGTTTTAATAGAAAAGAATTTATTGAGACTAATGAAAGAACTGTTGAAAGACAAAAAAAAATAAATGAAATTCATAAAAGAAAGAGCCACTCATTTTCTAGCGGAAATCTTAAAGAAATAAAATTATTAATTGAAGAGCTTGATATAAAATGTCCTGTATCGGGAACTAATAATTGGACTGATGTTCGTCAATTCAATTTGATGTTTAAAACTCAGGTGGGGGCTTCAGCCGATGATTCCTCTGATCTTTACTTAAGGCCAGAAACTGCACAAGGTATATTTGTTAATTTTTTAAATGTGCAGAAAACTGCAAGAATGAAAATTCCTTTTGGTATTGCCCAAATAGGTAAAGCTTTTAGAAACGAAATTGTAGCTCGTCAGTTTATTTTTAGAATGAGAGAATTTGAACAAATGGAAATGCAGTTTTTTGTTCGTCCAGGTGATGAAATAAAATGGTATGAATATTGGAAAGATTGTCGAATGAAATGGCACCTTTCCTTAGGGATGGGGGTCAATAACTATCGTTTTCATGACCATGAAAATCTCGCACATTATGCAAATGCTGCCTCCGATATTGAATTTAAATTCCCATTTGGATTTAAAGAATTAGAGGGTATTCACTCTAGAACGGATTTTGATTTAAAAGCACATCAAAAATATTCTGGTAAAAAAATACAATTCTTTGACTCAGAAATTAATGAAAGTTATATCCCCTATGTTGTAGAAACTTCTATCGGTTTAGACAGAATGTTCCTAGCTGTGTTAAGTCACTCTTATTGTGAAGAAGATCTTGATAGTGGAGAAAATAGAATTGTCCTTAAAATTCCTCCTTTTTTAGCTCCTATAAAAGTCGCTGTTCTTCCTCTAACCAAAAAAGATAGAATGCCCGAAAAAGCAAGAGAAATTATATCTTCTCTTCAAAAAGATTTCAATTGTCAATATGAAGAAAAAGATTCTATTGGTAAAAGGTATAGAAGACAAGACGCTATTGGTACTCCTTTCTGTGTCACAATAGATCATCAAACACTTGAGGACGAAACTGTAACCATTAGAGACAGAGATTCTATGGACCAAAAAAGAATTAACAAAGATTTATTACGTTCAGTAATCTCAAAAAAAATTAACAGTTCTATAAAATCAACTTAACCAATTGTTGTTTGTTTTATAAATGAAAAAAAAAATAATATTTTTTTTAATTTTTATATCAATAAAATCTGTTTCTCAAATATATCAGCCAATGTTGGAAAACAAATTAGAGTGGCATATAACCTCTTGCTATAATGGATGTATTACAGATATTTACTATACCGATGGTGATACTATTTACAACAACCTTACATATAGAATTTTAAATGGATACCATTATGTTTCCAAAACTTTCTGGATTAGAGAAGACACCAATCAGCGAAAAATATATATGTCATTTATAAATAATTTTCAAAGAAAAGAGGTTCTTCTCTATGACTTCTCTTTGGAAAAAAATGATACTATTGAAGTGTTTAATCCAGTAAGCCCTTTCAACCCAAGTCCCGGCTTTTTTATTGTAGACTCGATTAAATATGAAACATCTGTAAATAACAACATTCTTAAAAAACTATATTTATCTAGCTTGCCTAATACAGTAGTTGAGTCTCCGGTGTGGATTGAAGGAATAGGTTCTCTAAGTATTATAAACGCTCCAGGAGGAACTCCTGACGTAAATGGAGTTGGTAAATTAAGTTGTTTTTTTCGTAAAAATCAACTATCATATTTTCAATCTGACTCAATTATTTCTTGTTCAAATATTACTGGAATAACACATGATGAAACATACAATTCAAATGATAAAATAATTAGAGTTTTTGATATTTTAGGTCGTGAAACGAAATTGGTCAACAATAAGGTGTTATATATTTTATATGAAAGCGGCTTGGTAAAAAAAAGGTTTATAAAATATTAAATTAATTCTCTCCTTCAATAGTTACAGAAATTTTGTCGAAACTAGCGTCTATTGGTGGCTGTATTTTCTCTAATTCTACCTTAACTTTTTGGATCTTATTATTTAATGATAAAATTACATCAACTATTCTTTTTGCGGGACATTCAATCATATCTGATCTTATATCCATTTGTTGCTTTACAATCTCTATTATTTTCACATAATCTACAGTATCATTTAGTCTGTCTGTTTTTTCAACTAAAGATGTGTCAGCTGTTACCCAAACATTAACTATAAAGTGCCCCCCTAAAATAGCTTCCTCAGGCAAGTGCCCATGATAAGCAAAAACTCTTATTCCTTCTACAGTAATTAATCCCATTAATTTAATTTTTCTATGGCGATTTCTATTCTTTTTATTGTTTCTCCTTTTCCCAAAAGTGATGCAATATCAAATAAAGAAGGACCCATTCCAAGTCCTGTTAGTGAGACTCTCAAGGCTGGCAGTAATTTACCCATAGATAATTGTTTTTCTTCGAGGAAATATTTAAATTCTTTTTCAATATTATTAGAAGAAAAATTGGAAACTCCCTCTAATCTATTTTTGAACTCAATTAACAAACCTGAAGTTTTTTCAGTCCATTTTTTACGAATTGTTTTTTCATCATATGATTGAGGAGCAATAAAATAATATTTCCCTTCTTCCCACATGTCTTTTACAAAAGTTGCTCTTTCTTTTAATTGTTCACAGACTGTTTCTATAAAATCATAATCAGCCTCGATATTATTTTCATTTAAAAAAACCTCTAAATCCATAGCTAAATCTGAGTTAGATCTCGATCTTAAATATTGTTGGTTAAACCATCTTGTTTTGTCAAAATCAAATTTTGAGCCTGATCTTCCAACTCTTTCCAAGTCAAAATGAAGACATAACTCTTTCATAGAGAACAATTCTTGCTTAGTTCCAGGATTCCAACCAAGCAGAACTAACATGTTTATAAATGCTTCAGGAAGATATCCGCTTTCTCGATATCCAGAACTAACCTCACCAGTTGTTGGATTTCTCCACTGAGTAGGAAAAACTGGAAATCCTAGTCTGTCCCCATCTCTTTTGCTTAGCTTGCCATTTCCATCAGGTTTTAATATTAATGGTAAGTGCGCGAATTTTGGCATTTTATTCTCCCACCCTAAGTATCTATATAGTAACACGTGTAGTGGAGCCGACGGTAGCCACTCCTCTCCTCTTATAACATGAGAGATTTTCATGGTGTAATCATCTACTACATTCGCTAAATGATATGTGGGCATTCCGTCAGATTTATATATAACCTTATCGTCCATGTTATTAGTATTTACAACTACCCAACCTCTTACTAAATCATTTAACCTTACCTTCTCATTTCTAGGCATCTTTATGCGTATCACAAAAGAGTCTCCCGAATCAATTCTCTTTTTAACCTCAGTCTTAGAAAGGACTAAAGAATTTTGCATTGATTCGCGAGTTGCCGCATTGTACTGTGGTGAGGGAACTCCTGCTTTTTTCATTCTTTCTCTCATCATCGCTAATTCCTCAGTGGTATCAAAAGCATAATAAGCAAAACCATCTGAGACTAATTGTTCTGCGTAGGGACGATACATTTCTTTTCTTTCAGACTGTCTATATGGTCCAAAATTACCCCCAACCTCTGGAGATTCATCAAATGTAATGCCACACCATTTAAGAGCGTCTAATAAATATTCTTCAGCTCCCTCGACAAACCTTGATTGATCAGTGTCTTCGATTCGTAAAATTAATTTACCCTTCATATTTTTCGCGTACAGATAATTATATAGTGCAGTTCTAACTCCTCCAATGTGTAAAGGACCTGTAGGACTTGGCGCGAATCTCACTCTTACTTTGGACATTTATAATTATTTTAAAATTGCAAAGATAATACTTACAAAATTATTGAATTATCTTTGACTAATTTAAAATTGTATTTTTGCAATATAATGAGTAATAATAGACATAACATATTGTTTGATAAATTAAACAGATTTATCAGCAAGTATTATAAAGATAAAATTTTAAAAGGAGTAATATATCTTTTTACTACTCTAATATTTTTTCTTTTTCTTTTTTCAATAATTGAGTTTTTTTCAAGATTAAGCACAAGTGGGCGTCAATTATTATTTTGGTTTTATATATTACTAAATTTAATTGTTTTAGCAAAATACATAGTCTATCCGTTTTTTCAATTACTAAGAATTAGTAGAACAATAGACTATAAAGACGCTGCTGTAATAATTGGAAATCATTTTCCTGAAATTGATGACAAAATCCTAAATATTTTACAGCTTAACGAACTTTCTGACTCGGAAAATGAGCTAATTGACGCAAGCATCACAAAAAAAACAAACGATATTCAGTCTTTCTCATTTAGAAAATCTATAAATTTTAAACAAAATAAAAGATATCTTAAATGGTTATTTTTGCCTTCATTTATAGTAATTGCTCTTGTTATCACAGGCAACAAGCGTATGATTACAGAGAGTTCTGCTCGAATTATTGATCACAACACAGAATATGTAATAGAGGCACCTTTTCGATTTATAATCAATAACGAAAAACTTGAAATAATACAACAAGAAGACTTTGAACTTGATGTTTCACTAGCTGGATCCAAAGTCCCAAACAATATATATATTGAAGTGGAAGATAATAGATTTAGTTTAATAAAAAAAGACCTAACTAATTTTAAGTTTTTGTTTAAAAATGTTATTTCTGATATTGAATTCAAACTATATGCTGACGGATTTTACTCGCAAAAATTCTCTTTAAAATCAATATTAAAACCAAATATTGTGCAAATCAAAGCAAATTTAAATTACCCTAATTATACAAAAAGGAAAGATGAAGTTGTGTCTGATAATGGAAATTTGATAATGCCCGAAGGAACTATTGTTGATTGGAATTTTAAATTTAAAAATACTGACTCTATGGTTTTTGTTTTCGATAACAATCAAAAGTCCTATGAAATCATGAACAATTCAGTATCAATACAAAAAACAATTTTAGAAGATAAAGAGTACTCAATATCCATTTCTAATAAAGACATAAAATCGCCTTTCACAAACTACAACATACAAGTTGTCAAAGATCAGTTTCCTCAAATTAACCTAAAAACAACTTTAGATAGTGTTAATAATGTACTGTATTTTGATGGAAATATCTCTGATGATTATGCGTTATCAGAATTAAAATTTTTCTATGAGATTATTAGGAAGGACAGTACATTCATCAACAGTCAGAAACTAAAAATTAATAACACCTCAAGTGAAAATTATTATCATTTCTTAGACTTGAACGAGCTTAATCTTTCCTCTGGCGAAGAAGTAAATTATTTTTTTGAAGTTTGGGACAATGATCAAATTAATGGAAGAAAATCAAATAGAAGCATTGAAGGAAAATATAAAGAGTTGTCTAAAAACGAACTTATTGATGAAAGAAACCTTGAAAATGAAAAAATAAAAACAAATATTGACAATTCAATTGAGCTCGCTAAAGAAATACAAAAAGAGATAGATGAGTTAAAGAAAACTTTAGTAGATAAAAAAACGATTGGATGGGAAGAAAAGAAAAAAGCTGAAAACATTCTAAAAAAACAGAATACACTTGAGAAGCGAATTTCAGAGAACAATAAAAGAAATAATAAAAATAATAAAAATAATGAGAAATTAAACTCATCAATTCTTGAAAAACAAAAAAAGTTAGAAGAGTTAATGAATAAGGTTTTGGATGACGAAAGTAAAAAATTGATGCAAGAAATTCAAGAAATGCTTCAAGAACTGAATAAAAAGGAAATAAAAGAAATTTTAGATAAGTTAGAGAAGAACAATGATAACACAGAAAAAGAGCTAGAGAGAAGTCTTGAATTATATAAAGAACTTGAATTTGAACAACAACTTGAAGAAATTATTGAGAAAATTAATCAATTAAAGGACAAGCAAATAGAATTAAAACAGTCCACAGAAAATGAGAATGAAAGTTCAGTGGAACTTTCAAAAAGACAAGAAGAACTTCAAAAAGAACTTAAGGAATTGACCGATGATTTAAACAGTCTTGAGAAGAAAAACTCAGATTTAGAAAATAGCAAAGATTTGCCCAATACAAAAGACAAGCAAAAAGATGCATCTGAATCTATGGAGGAAAGTAAACAGTCTTTAGACAAAAAACAAAACAAAAAATCCTCAAAAAAACAAGAAGAGGTTATTAAAAGATTAGACGAAATTTCAGAAGAAATGACTGGATTACAGAGCTCATGCTCAAGTGAGGCTCCTGTAGAAAATATGGAAACATTACGACAAATTTTAGAAAATTTAATTACTCTTTCTTTTGATCAAGAAGAACTAATTAATAACATTTCATCACTTCCTAAAAACAGTAACAGTATCATTAAATATATTAAAAAACAAAAAGAGCTCGGGGATAACTCTAAAATTATCGAAGACTCATTATATGCTCTCAGCAAGAGGGTTGTACAAATTGAATCTATAATTAACAAAGAAATTAGAGAAATAAATTATAATATAAATAAATCAATATCACTTTTTGAAGAGAGAAAGATAAATAAAGGAGTTGCTCGGCAACAGTTTGTTATGACATCAGCAAATAATCTTGCATTGTTGCTATCCGAGACCCTTGAACAAATGCAGATGGACATGGCCAATAGCACTCCAGGAAGCAAACAATGTAATAAACCCGGAAGCTCCTCCAAGCCCTCATTAAAAGAATTAAAAAATATGCAAGAGAAACTTAAAAAAGAAATGAACGGACAAAAGGGAAAAGACGGTAAAAAACAAGGAGAGACGAAGAAATCCGATGAAGGACAAAATAGGTATTTGATGCAAATGGCTCAAAAACAACAACAAATTAAACAAAGATTACAAGAAATTCGTGATGAAATTGGAAAGGCGGGTGAGAAAGGAAATATCGATAGAATATTAGAAAAAATGGAGCAAAACGAAATAGACATCCTAAATAATAATATCACTAACGAAACCATCTTAAGACAGGAGGAGATAATTACAAAATTATTAGAAGCGGAAGAATCTCAAAGAGAAAAAGGTCAAGAAGAAAAAAGGGAGTCTATCGAATGGAATTTTGATTTCAAAAATAACAGTAGTGAATACATAGACTACATAAACAAAATGAGAGAGCAAAATGAATTGTTTAGAACGGTACCCATTCAGCTCAATCCATATTTTAAAGAGAAAGTAAATCGCTATTTTAATGTAATTTCACAAGAATAATATGATTGAGTTTCATTATGAAATAAATTTTTCTTTAGACAACAAAATGTCAATTTCTAAATGGATAGATGAAACCATACGATCTGAAAATAAGATAACAGGCGATATCAACTATATTTTTTGCGCGGATGATTATTTACTGTCTAAAAACATAGAATATTTAAATCACGACAGCCTCACAGATATTATTACATTTAATTTTTGTGAAGGAAATAAAATTAATTGTGATATAATGATAAGTATAGATAGAGTAAAAGAAAATTCCAGTATTTTTGACACCACTTTTACGGAAGAGCTTTGTCGGGTAATGATACATGGAATTCTGCACTTAATCGGTTATGACGACAAAACAGAAAAAGAAAAGAATTTAATGAGAAAAAAAGAAGACTTTTATTTAAACAAGCTGTGTATTTAATTGATTTTCAATAATTTGCGCAAATTGTTTCATGTGGAACAATTATGATTTTAGACGAAAAATATGATTTAATAGTAGTCGGCGGGGGGCACGCTGGATGTGAGGCGGCACATGCCGCCGCCACACTTGGATCAAAAGTTTTACTTGTGACGCAAAGCCTTGAAACCATCGCTAGAATGTCCTGTAATCCCGCAATGGGTGGAATCGCTAAAGGTCAAATAATACGAGAGATAGATGCCTTGGGGGGATATTCAGGCATTGTGACGGATGAATCCTCGATACAATTCAGAATGCTGAACAGGTCTAAGGGCCCCGCTATGTGGAGTCCAAGATCTCAATGTGACAGAAAAGTTTTTGAAAAAAAATGGAGGGAAAATCTGGAGTCAAATCCAAATATTGATTTCTGGCAAGACATGGTTTATGAGCTTTTGATTGAAAATAACAAGGTTATAGGGATTATTACGAAGATGGGAATACACATACGATCTAAATCTGTAGTGCTTTGCAGTGGTACCTTTATGAATGGATTGATACATCAGGGGGAGAAAAACTATGCAGGAGGTAGGTCTGGGGAACCCAACTCAAGAGGAATTACCAGGCAACTAATTGAATTAGGATTTTCACATGGTAGGATGAAAACAGGAACGCCACCAAGGTTAGACGGAAGAACTATTGACTATTCGAAGACAGAAGAACAGTCTGGGGATAGCAATCCAGGGAAGTTTTCATATGCGAAAACTAATTCGTTGAGCAATAATCACAGCTGCTATATTACATACACATCTAAAGAGGTGCATGAGATACTAAAAAGTGGATTTGACAAATCACCAATGTTTACTGGAAGAATAAAGGGCCTAGGCCCAAGATACTGTCCTTCCATAGAGGACAAAATAGAGAGATTTTCAGAAAAAAACAGACACCAACTATTTATTGAGCCAGAAGGAGTAAACACAATAGAAATCTATTTAAATGGGTTTTCGACCTCTTTACCTGAGCACATACAGATAAGAGCGTTAAGAAAAATTAAAGGACTAGAGAAAGTTAAGATGTTCAGAGCGGGATATGCTATAGAATATGATTATTTCCCTCCAACTCAATTAAAACATACTCTAGAAACAAAATTAATAGAAAACCTTTACTTTTCTGGGCAAATCAACGGAACAACAGGATATGAAGAGGCGGCCTGTCAAGGGTTGATGGCAGGAATAAATGCACATCAAAAAAACTCAGGAAAAAAGGAGTTTATATTGGGCCGATCAGAAGCATACATAGGGGTGTTAATTGACGATTTGATAACTAAAGGAACAGAAGAACCCTATAGAATGTTCACGTCAAGAGCCGAGTACAGGCTTTTATTAAGACAAGACAATGCAGATATAAGACTAACAAAAATAGGTTACGATTTGGGTCTCGCATGCCAGGAAAGATTAAATAATGTAGAAATAAAGATTGAAAAAAGCTTACTGCTAACAAGTTTCTTGGAAAAACAAAGTGTAAGCCCGAATGAAGTCAACCATGTACTAGAGAGTAAAGGAAGTTCTCGATTGAAACAAAAAGTAAAACTTAAAAGTATATTGGCTAGACCTCATATCTGGATGAGAGATCTTAAATGTATAGAAAGTTTAAATAATTTTATTAGGGACAATAACATAAAAGAAGAGTCAATTACTCAAACAGAAATAGATATTAAGTACAGGGGATATATTAACAAAGAAAAAGATGCAGCTGAAAAAATAAACAAACTAGAAAAAATTAAAATTCCTGAAGATTTTGACTACGGAAAACTTCACTCGGTTTCAACAGAAGGCAGGGAAAAGTTAACAGAAATAAAACCTAAAAATATCGGACAAGCATCAAGAATTAGTGGAGTTTCCGCATCAGATATTAACATATTATTAATATATATAGGCAGATAATGAGAGATATAAAAAAGTGCCCTATTTGTAATTCAAACTCAATAAGACTACACTTAAGAAGTAAAGATTTTTCAGTGAGCAAAGAAGAATTCAGTATTGTTAAATGTTCGGACTGTGAATTCCATTTTACAAATCCAAGACCCGAAGATAATGATCTAGAGAAATACTATGTTTCGGATCATTATATCTCTCACAATAACGCTAGTAAATCCATTTTCGAAAAAACATATCAGCTTGTTAGAAAGTTTGCTATTATTAGAAAATATAGTTTAATTACTCGGATGATTAAGCGTGGAAGTATTTTAGATATTGGTTGCGGAACAGGCGATTTTTTAAGTAAGTGTAAAAGAAACAAATGGGACACAATGGGAATAGAGCCAAGCGATATAGCTAGAAACAAGGCAATCAAGAATCACGATTTAACAGTAGAAAAGTCAACCAATCTAGATAGTTTTTCTAGAAAATTTGATATAATAACAATGTGGCATGTTCTCGAACATGTTACAGAATTGAACACGACAGTAGCTGAATTCAAAAGGCTATTGTCGAATAATGGAAAAGTAATAATAGCAGTTCCAAATTTAAAAAGTTTTGACTGTAGCTACTATAAAAAATACTGGGCGGGATACGACCTTCCAATCCACTTATATCATTTCACAAAAAATAGTATTACTAAACTTTTTAAAAAGCACGGATTTAGTTTATTAAAAACAAAAGGAATGAAGTTTGATTCATTTTACGTGTCTATGCTTAGCGAGGAACACAAAACAGGAAAAAAGAATTTTTTTAAATCTTTCATTATTGGAATGATGTCAAATTTATATGGAATTTTCACGAAAAGAGGGTTCTCAAGTACTATTTATGTCTTTGAAATGGAAAAATAACGAAATATATAAGTTTTAAGAGATTTTTTTCAAAGACTGAACCCAAATTATCAAAATCTTTTAAACGTTTAAATACCTTCATTTTTATAAACCGCTGATTTACAGGTGTTTAATTTTTTTTGTTCAATTTTGTTTTTTTGTAATTTTGTATTTATAGATTAGTTAAATGAAAAAAAAACTTACTATTATATTTGCTTTGTTCTTAATTACGAACATGAAATCACAATGTTTAAATGCAGACAATTTAAATACAACAAACATTACACATATTAACGCTTTAGCAAATTGGGACGCGGCACCAAGCGCTCACCATTATCTAATTCATTACCGAATATTAGGATCTCCGAGTTGGAATAACTTGGGAAATATTGATTCAACTATGACCAGTAGAAACATTCCTCAGTTGCAACAATTAACAACATACGAATGGCAGATTAAAACATTTTGCGACTCAACAAATCAGCCAAATTCGGGATGGTCTTACTCAGACACTTTTACAACAGCCGCTTTTATTCCATCTCTATTTAACCCAAGTATATCACCTATTATCGCTAATACTACATGTGAGCAGAAGACAGCATTTTCAATCATAGCTCAACAACTGCAAAACGAACCCGATATATCATCTTCCATTTTTTTCTCTGACAAGGGACAATTTGAAATTAACAATATTGGTAACGGAGATACTCTTGGAAACGCTTCATATAGCAGCCCATCAACTAGTTTTAGTTCTATGTTAGTTCTTGACTTTAAGTTGGGGCCTAATTACGCTAAAATAGATATGATTGATTCCCTTGGTGACGTTGTTGGTTTTTTTATAATAGAAAATCTCTCTGAAGGCATCAAGGTAACATCAATTGGTCCGAACGACGGTAACAACTATACAAATGGTTATATAAGTCAAATAAACTTTACAGATTTGTTTGTTAACCCAAGTGAAGAAGGTCCAATAATCTTTACTGCAGATATAAACTCAGAACTTGGAGATGTTTTACAAAAAATTGATTCCTCGATTATAATTAGCTGTCCTCACACAAGTATAAATAACACTCTTTCGGAAACTAAACTTATATCAATCGTAGACATTTTAGGAAAAGAAACTAAAGAAGCTAATGAAAAAATACTTTTTTATATATACAGTAATGGAAAGATTGAAAAGAAAATTAATTTAAAATAAAAATGAAAAAAATAATAATATACCTCTTAATATCTGTAGTTTTTTTGTCATGTGACCCGTCGAAGGATGGTCTAGACCCAATTGACACCGGAAACACAGTTACAACCCAGGGTCTTGACTTTATTCCGGATCTAATATACTGTAGCCTTGGAGACACCGTTTTCTTTGAATTAACTCCATCACATAATGCCGTTCAAGTTAGTGAAGCTACTTATCAAAATAACGAAGGAACTCCATTAGAGGGAGGGTTTAATATTGACTACGGACAATCAGGATATTTTGTTCCTGAGTCAACTGGTACCTACTATTATGTGTGTCAACCACATCTTCCTGGAATGAAGGCAAGAATAATAGTACAATAAAAATTAAATCTCTTTTGTTCTGATAGATTTTAAAATTATAAAAATCTTAATGGACCTTATTATTATAAAAATTTGCCATTATAAACACGTGAGGCAGAGTAATTACTGATATTCCAACTATTAAAAATAAAAAGGTTGAGATTTTTAAAAGTCCTGTCATTATACCAATGTAAAAAACTAACAAAAAAAACATGGATAATGCAGTAAACGGCAGGAGCATTATAATAAATCTTTTTATTGTCAATTCACCAGTATTCTTTTTAAGAAATTGAAACTCTTGTTTTAAAACTTTCAAAGAATGAAGAAAGATAAAGTACAGGGTGAATCCAATTAATACAGAAAATAGATAGAAGGTTACATGAATTAATATCATCTCAAATAATATTGTAAATAGATCATCTATATTATTATTATTAAACACAAACTTATACAATAAAAGTAAAATAAAAAGTATGATTGAAGTATAGAAAGAAACCTCTATGATAGGGCTACTAAAAACTGCCTCAAAAACTTTCGTATCTGAGTACATATTAGACAATTCTATTAATTCAGATTGATTGTAATATATTAAAGAAGAAATAACAATCATTCCACAAAAAACAGAAGAAAGTTTTTTTAATACAGAATTAAAATTAAATTCAGAGAATTGAGACTCACCAAAATGATAAGCTGACAATAGTAAAAACAAAATTAAACACCATTTTGGAAAAACAAACCAGAACACTGTATAAAGGACTATTAATGAGAGATAAAACGTATAAAATTTAATATTTGAAATATTGTTTTGTGTCTTATAGACAATATGATCTATAGCGCCATGCGGTATTCCAAACAATATAATCAAGAGAAAACATCCTATTATTTGATACTCAAAGTTTATATCCCCAAAGTAAGTATAAACCGCAAATAACAGATATATAAAAACTAAATATAAGAAGGAAAATTTGTTCATAAAAAAAGGGAGTAGTTTAAGAAACTACTCCCCGGATTTAATGAATTAGTACTCTATGCTTCTGCTTTATTAGTTTCCCCCACAGCAATTGTGTAGACAACTAAACCAAAACCTATTTTATTAATAGCGTCAGCTAAATTATACCAAACATCAATACTTTCAGGCGCCATAACTCCACTTAACCATCCACCTGGCATACACATGTATCCTATTGGATATATAGCCCATCCAACTAATACAAACCACGCTAAGTATCGAACACCTTTCTTAATTACTTCTGATTTACTTGCTTCAGCTAAATTAGCAACTTCACCAAACCATACTGTATATGCAATGTATAGGTATCCTAGAGTTGATAAAACTCCCCATGTTACAGAGTGACCAGATGTACCATCTGCAGGATTGAACGCTTCTCCGATATATCCACATACTAACATCCAAGTCGAAGCGAAAATTAATTTCCACAATAAAGACTTCTTAGCTCCCGCAAGTTTTGTTAACAAATAAAACTCAACACACATCAATGGAACAGTAAGAATCCAATCAACATATCTAAAGAATGTTGGAGAGTCACCTGTAGCTAAGTTGTAATCTCTCATGTAATAATAATGAACAGCAGCAATACCAGTAATTAAAGCAGATACTAGTAATGACATTTTCCATTTTTTGTCAACACTTCCTCTCTCAATAAAGAAGAAAACTGACGCAGCTAACATCGCGATATAGCCAATGAAAAACGTAAAAGCGACATAATTGTCTGGAGCGATTGTTTCAGTAACATTTAAAAACATTTTTTATAAATTTTTTGGTTAATATGATGCAATAATACAAACTTTTTTAATACCTGTATAACTTTTTTTATTTTTTCTTAGACACTCCATGTGTTTTTTATGAATAATTGATAATTATATGTATTTAAATTCGTCAATTTGATAAAACGGAACCTGTAAATATGTGTATATTTGTTTAACTTAAAAAAACTAGAATTATGAAAAAACTACTGTTGATTTTACTATGTGTGCCTTTGATTTTCGTTTATGTTTATAATACTAAAGAAAATGAAAAAAAACTTAAAATTGGAGATTATTACCAAGGCGGAATAATTTTTCATATTGATAAATCAGGTGAGCACGGTTTAATTGTATCGGCAAAAGACCAGGGTCAATTCGAATGGGGGTGTTGTTTTTCTACCGACGATGCCCATCTGAGTACATTATATAAGGACAGTGTGAAGCTGTTGGACAAGGATATCCGAGCAAAAATGTCTGGAGCCAATGGACTCGCTATTGGAGATGGATTGCAAAATACGATTGATATAATAAATGCAAATTGTCAAGTTGGAAATCGTGAGAATGGTAAAAGTGATGGCTTAACCGCAGCTAAAGTATGTTATGATTTAATATTAGAGGGATATGATGATTGGTATTTACCATCAAAAGCTGAACTTAATTTAATTATTGAAAATATTGGAGCCAGAAATCGTAAAGGTTACGTTGAATACTCAGGTATTGGTGATTTTACTGAAGGAATATATTGGACATCTTCTCAGAGTAACACTTGCGGTGCGTGGACACAGAATTTTAATAAATACCCAACAAATTTCAGAGTACAAGATACGAAAACAAAATACACTAAACTTTTCGTAAGAGCAATTAGATCATTTTAATTTAGAAGAAAATGAAAAAACTACTATTGATTTTTCTATGTGTGCCTTTGATTGGGTTGGGACAGGGAAATACTGTAAAAATTGGCAGTCAAATTTGGACTAGCCAAAATTTAGATATAGATAGATTTAGAAATGGAGATATTATTCCAAAAGCTGAAAGTAAAGAAGAATGGTTGCGAGCTAGTTATAAAGAAGATCCAATATGGTGCTATTATAAGTTTGATGATAATTATTCACATCTAGGAAAATTATACAACTATTATTGTATCTCTGATGAAAGAGAGATTGCACCAAAGGGTTTTAAAGTGCCTGATTTTAGAGATTTTTATGAATTAATTACATATTTAAATCCATTAATCACAATAGAAAATTTAGATAAGGGATTTATGAGTGTTGCAGGTTCTTTAATGTCAAACGATACTATTTTCTGGAATAATAGATGTAATAATATAAGTAGCGGATTAGATATTATTGGATCTGGAGGATACGAACCACTAGTCGGGGATTTCCAGCCGGATAACTGGAAAGAAATTAAAAATAAGTCATACATATGGTTATACACTGATTTCCCAAATGATATTAAGCTATTTAAAAGTGTTATTAGTAAAGAACAATGGGAAGAAAGAGATAAAATTGTAGAAAAACATCAAAATAAAGCTTGGGGTGTTAGTTTTAAAAAAAGTACAATAGGTTGCGATTTAAATCTTGAGCCCGAAAGGAAAGAAAGTGGATATTCAATAAGATTAATTAAAGAATGAAGCTGATATGAAAATACATATTAGGTTCCTCAAAAGAAACGAATAACAAAGCTATTACCTTACGCTATAGGCAAGAAAAAGACGATTGAAGACACTGAAGAAACAGAGCCGATTAACATAGCAATTAACATTGACGGACAAGAAACATAGTAAAAGTGGCCTACATACTGGCCTACACAAATGACAAGAAATTATAGTTATCAGAGTAAAAAAATAAAGTTTATAGAGAAAATAGTGACCTAGGGAGGATTCGAACCTCCAACCGCCAGAGCCGAAATCTGGTATTCTATCCAGTTGAACTACTAGGCCATTTTCGCAAATTTACAAAAGAATTTACTTTTGCAATTTTTAGCTATATTTAATGTTATCTGTGTATTATGCATTAATATTGTATCTAAATGAGAAAATTTAAACTTCTAGTATTATTTCTATCTAATTCTTTGATGGTTTTAGGACAAAACACTCCTATTTACACTTGGCAACAACATCTGTCATTTAGTAATGCAAAAATAATAATAGAGGTAGAAAATGACATATATTGCGCAACAGAAAACGGTATCTTCACATATAACAAGTATGACTATACGATTAGCAGACTAAACAAAATTAACGGACTTTCTGATGTTGGAGTTTCGTCGATGTGTTATGATCATGAAAATAAAATTATTATAATTTTTTATAATAATGCTAATATTGATTTGATTAAAAATAATAATGTAGTCAACATTCCTGACGTAAAAAATAAACTTATCTTAGGAGAAAAAAAAATACACAATATTATTATAGAAAAAGGAATTGCTTACACTTCTACTAGCTTTGGATTATTATTAGTTGACCTAGTAAACGAAGAAATAATAGACACGTACAAAATTGGTGAAGATGGAAACACTTTTAATATTAATGATTGTTATATAGACGACACTTGTATTTTCGTTGCTACAAACAATGGAGTATATTTTGCGGACAAAAGCTCAAACGCGTTATTTAACAATAATAACTGGTCTTGGCTTCCTCCTAACACAAACGAAGTTTTTGAAATTGACTTAGCTAAATGGGGTATTGTTTTTAATGAACAATATCCACAAATAAAAATTAAAAAATGTGGAGATTACTTCCTAGAAACTAACAATCAAAATATTAAGATCTTTAAAGACGGAGTTTTGATTTATGAATTAATTGAAGATTCAAACTTTACAAATATTCAAGATGTTTGGATAGACAACAATGATGTACTCTGGGTAGCTGACAGTTCCAACTCTTTATTAAAATACAATGACTTTAAGTTTTCCTACAGAATAAAACCAAATGGTCCCTCTTCCAACTCAATTGAAAATTTAAAATTCAATGATGGATTTTTATTTTTAACACATAATAATATTACAAATACTGTATCAAAAACTAATGATTTAATAGATTGGACATATTGGCATCAGATTGATAATGCCGTTTGCTCAGAAAAAATTGGTAACAAAACTTACTTGGGTTCCTCTACTGCAGGTCTTTGGAAAAAAGAAGGGGCCTCATTCATTAGATATGTTCCAGGAAATACTCAGAATATACTTGACACTAATTATCACATCTCAAACCTAACCTCAGATTTTGAAGGAAATTTGTGGGGGAGTGTTTCTAACTCAGGAAAAGCACTATTTGTAAGAACATATGACAATCATTGGGATTACTTCTTTATGCCTCAACTACCAAACGATAGAGACATAAGAAGTTTAATTATTGATGATTCAGGTCAAAAATGGGGAGCTATAAGAGCTAAGGGGATATTTGTTTATAATGACAATGCAACCATCACAGATAAGTCAGACGACCGATATAAAATAATGACCACAAATTTAGGAAACGGAAACCTACCAAATCAAGAAGTATATACTTTAGCTAAAGATTTAGATGGAGATATTTGGGTTGGGACCCAGGAAGGTATTTGTGTGTTTTATTCTCCGTCAACCATATTCAGCGGGTACAATTTTGACGCACAACAAATTATAGTTGAGGAAAATGGTTTTGGACAATATTTATTAAGCTCTGAAATTGTATATTCCATCGCTGTAGACGGTGGGAATAGAAAATGGATTGGGACGCTGGGATCTGGACTATATCTCTTGTCTGAGGATGGGACTGAAGAAATCTATCATTTTACAAAAGAGAACAGTCCATTATTGTCTAATAATATATTAGACCTGGAGATAAACCATACAACAGGAGAGATATATATTTCAACAGACAGGGGTTTGATGAGTTTCAGAAATGATGCTACAAATAGCCAGTCTAATATTAGTTCAATAACTGTTTTTCCTAATCCAGTTAGAGAAAGTTATCACGATAATATATATATAAATGGTCTGGGATTCGCCTCGAGCGTTAAAATTACAGACATAAACGCTAATCTTGTATTTGAAACTAATTCAAATGGAGGAACAGCTGTTTGGGACGGCAAAGACTCTAACAAACAAAGAGTGGGAACTGGAGTTTATCTAATTTTCAGCTCAGATCAACTTGGAAATGAAAAAGCAGTTGGAAAAATCTTATTTATACACTAATGACTGAATCTACAAATGGAATTTGTTTGCACTACTACAAATACTCTGAAAGCTCAGTTATTGTTAAAATATTTACCGAAAAGTATGGGATGAAGTCATACATAATGAAAGGTGTTAGGAAAAGAAAATCTAAAAAAAAATTAAACTTATTACATTCATTGAATATTGTTGAACTTGAAGTGTCTAACAACGACAAAAGACAAATTCAATATATCAAAGATATCAACAACACTAATGTGTTTAACTACAATAGCCTTGACATAAACAATCGTTTTATTTCTCTATTTATTTCTGAAGTTTTGCTCAGGGTATTAGTGGAATCAGAAAGGTCTCAATCCGTCTACAATTTCATTATGAAATCGATCTTTTTGCTAAATAATGAAAAAAAAGTATCTAAAAACTTCTCAATAGTGTTCCTAATTAAATTAAGTGGGCTGCTTGGTTTTTATCCAAACAAAGAAAATTCTGAAAAAAAATTTTTTAATTTAGATAGTGGTGAGTTTAGTAACAGCCCATCTAATTATTTTTTAGGTGATGACAATAAAAAATATTTTTCTCTGTTATTAAATGATCATGAGGTTGAAATTCCTCATAAAAACAGAAAAAAACTAATTTGTTCTTTGCAACACTACTACGATTTACATCATTACAACATTAAAAACTTAAAATCTTATGATGTAATAGAATCTTTAAGAAAATGAAAAGAGTATTTATTTTTTTACTGATATTTAATTGTTTTTTTTCTTATTCTCAGATCTATAAAGTTGAAAATGAGAATGGAAAAAAAATAGAAGGAGCATTGTTTTATTCAAAGAATAAAAACAGCACTTCAAATAAAAATGGTATTGTTGATCTATCCTCTTATGCAAATGACGAATTAATAGATGTGTTCCATATAAATTACAAAAGATCACAAATACGAAAAAAAGATATTATAAATGAACTTATTGTTCTAAATTCAAACAATGTTCTTATAGATGAAGTTATCTTACATACGTCATTAAATATAGAAGAAAATAAAACTCAGGTTATAAAACTAAACCAATCTGAAATTTCAGAGACACTATCAAAAAATCCAGCAGAAATTCTTGAAAAAAGTAGTGGGGTAATAATACAGAGAAGTCAAAATGGAGGAGGCTCTCCTAATATACGTGGGTTTGAAGCTAACAGGATTCTGCTAGTGGTTGACGGTGTAAAACTAAACAACACCATATACAGAAGCGGACACCTTCAAAACATTTTAAGCATTGATCCATACATCTTAGAAAATATAAGTGTTTTACATGGTCCCTCATCTGTGTTTTACGGGAGCGGAGCTTTAGGGGGGGCGATTATTCTAAACACACTAAACATTGATAAGTTAGAAAATAGTACATCTTCATTTACTCAACAATATGAGAGTTCCTCTTCGTCAGTATCTTCAAATTTTTATAGTAAATATGTAATTAACAAATCTTCTTTTTTAAGTTCGATAAGTTTAAAAAAATATGGAAACTTAAAGATGGGTAAATTTCGAACGCATGGTTATGAAGAATGGGGGTTAAGTAATTTCGCAACAAATGAAAACGAACAATTATTTGGCAAATATTCTCAATATGACTTAGTGCAAAAGATGCGAATTCCTATTAATTACAAATCAACATTAAGATTTAACACACAATTCTCTACAACTTCAAACATTAATCGATTTGACAAGTTAAATGACGAGTCAAATGGAGGTCCAAAATATATGTTTTGGTATTATGGCCCACAAAAAAGGTTTCTTCAAAGTATGAGTTATAATAAAAAAACCAATAATTTTTTTGCTGATAATTGTAAAATAAGCATCGACTATCAATTAGTCAAAGAAAGTAGACATACTCAGAAGTATTCTGAAGAGTATCTAAGAAACAGAACGGAATTGATAAATATCTACGAAACTAAATTAGACATAAACAAAGAATTAGATAAGTTCGAATTAAGTTACGGTTTTAGCAATAGATATGAAAATCTTATTTCTTCCGCTATAAAAACAAATGAAAATGGGGAAACAGAGTTTAGCTCAACTAGATACCCTGATAATGGAAGTTCTGATAATACCTTTTCTTCATATATTCACTCAGAACTTAAAGTTTATAAAAAAATAAAATGGTTTAATGCATTTAGGTATGATTTCAATAAAATTCAAATGAGTTTTTCTGAAAATAATCCATTTAATATTGGCAGTAAATTGAAAAATAACAATACTAATTATTCAGCTAGTACTAACATCTATTTTAACACTAATGAAAATAATTTTATTAGCTTTTCAATATTTAACTCATTTAGAAACCCAAATGTTGATGACCTTGGAAAAGTGTTTTCAAAAACAGATGGAATTGTTGTGGTTCCAAATTTAAATTTAAGACCCGAGAAAATAGTGTCTTCTGAGCTTATTTGGAAATTTATTAGTGATAAAACATCTTTAGAGTTAGTTTTGTTCTTTAGTGACTTGAAAGACGCTATTGAAAAACGACCCTATATTTTAAATGGTCAAGATTCAATTTATTATGATGGTGAAAAGATGAAATGTGTAGCAAACACTAATATAAATTCAGCAAAAATGAAAGGATTTAACTTTAGGCTTAGTCAAAACCTAATTAAGAATCTGACTTTTAACACGAGCGCTGCATATATTCACTCGACTACATCTGACTCTATTCCAATGGCACACATACCTCCGTTATCACTTAGAGGAGAAGTTGTCTTATCATTAAGTAAAATTTCAAAGATAAATATTTACACAAATTATAATGATTGGAAGTACGCTTCAAATTACGACGCTAATGGTGTGGATAATTTAGATGAAGCTACGGTTGATGGAACTCCATCATGGTACACGGCAAATATAGTTTACTCCAGAAAATTTAATAACCTAAAGATGTCTTTGGCATGCGAAAACATCTTTGATGTTCATTATAAAACATTTGCGTCTGGAATTAGCTCCAGCGGAAGGAATTTTATCTTAAATTTACAGTGTAATTTTTAAATTAAATTTTATTATGAAAAAACTTATAATAACACCTGTATTTTTACTTTTAAACTTATGCTTATTTGCTCAAACATGGGAAGAGAATACATATGATAGAAATAAAAATGCGACCTTTTTTGATTTAAAAGAATCATTTGACAATTACAGAGATTCTATTCCTTATTCTAAAGGAAATGGTTATAATCCATACGCAAGGAAAATAGATTTCCTTGAGCCAAGGGTCAATGAGAACGGGTTTTTTCCTTCACATATTTTATGGGAAGAGTGGATAAAAATTAAAAACAAAAAATCTTATTCTTCCAACTGGGATCCGCTAGGGCCATTTGATGTACCAATAATTATTTCAAACAATAAAAAGAGAGGAAACGGAAGAATAAATTGTATTGAGTTTGACCCATCTAATGAAGATATTATTTGGGTGGGATCACCGGGGGGTGGTCTATGGCAAACTACAGATGGTGGGTTAAATTGGACTACAAACACAGACAACCTTCCTGTATTAGGAGTTACAGACATTTTAATTCACCCAACAAACACCAATATAATGTATATTGCAACCGGAGATGCTCACGGAAGTGACACCTATTCTGTTGGGGTTTTAAAAAGTAGTGATGGAGGTGTTACTTGGGATACTACCGGTTTAAGTTATAATGTTAGTCAATCAAATGAAATAAGCAAATTAGAAATGA
>Ga0160422_10000247_pt1 | contig 31635 bp, 32 predicted proteins | sample Fk160mmetaG_FD_108192 | JGI IMG/M metagenome (GOLD analysis project Ga0160422, IMG submission 108192) | Marine microbial communities from the Central Pacific Ocean - Fk160115 60m metaG | ecosystem: Environmental > Aquatic > Marine > Oceanic > Photic zone | place: The Central Pacific Ocean...
ATCAATTTGAGGAGCTTAGCTTAAAAGCTTTTGAATTTCAAATGAAAAACAATCCGATCTATGCCTCATATGCATCACAAATTCTCAAAGGTAAAAGGCCGGTAAACTGCTATGAAATTCCTTGCCTTCCAATTGAGTTTTTTAAAACACACCAAATTATCTGTACAAAAAAGGGAATAGAAAAAATATTTGTTAGCAGCGGAACATCAGACAAAAGAAGTAAACATTTAATATCAGATATTTCTATATATGAAACCTCTTACTTAAAAACATTTAATAATTTCTACGGAGATATAAAACAATATTGCTTTCTTTCGCTTCTTCCAAACTATCGAGAAAATGAAAATTCATCTCTTATATATATGATTGATGACCTTATAGATAAAAGCGCTAATAAAGACAGTGGTTTTTATCTTAATGATTATCTCAATTTATCACAAAAACTTATAGAGTTAGAAGCTGATAATAAAAAAACTATTTTATTTGGAGTAAGCTATGCCTTACTTGAGTTTGCTAGTGAATTTCCACAAAAACTTAAAAACACGATAGTTGTCGAGACAGGGGGAACAAAAGGAAAAGGAGAAGATATTACTAAAGAAGAATTACATGAAAAATTAAAATCCGCTTTTTCATTACCTTATATTCATTCAGAATATGGTATGACCGAACTTTTATCTCAAAGCTATTCAAGTGGCGATGGTATTTTTAAGTCTCCTTCATGGAAAAAAATATATGTTAGAGATGTAAACGATCCTTTATCTGTTTTAGAGGATAGTAAAACAGGAGGCATTAATGTTATTGATTTAGCGAATATAAATTCCTGTCCATTTATTGCAACGCAGGATTTGGGTAAAACATTTGACAACGGAACATTTTCAATATTAGGCAGATATGACAATACAGATTTAAGAGGATGTAATTTATTAATTGAATGATTATCAAAAGAGCTGAGATATCACATCTAGAAAAAATCATGGATATGTATGATTCATGTGTCGCTGGCATGATAAAAAAAAATATAGACCAGTGGGATGAAACATATCCTAATAAAGAAGTTATTAAACAAGACATTAAACTAAAAACATATTTTATTGCTACAATTGATCAAGAAATTATTGGAGGTATAAACATTGATCAAGAACAAGACCCTACTTATTTAGGGATTAATTGGGAGGACAAAACTGCTTCTTTTCTAGTAGTACATAGACTCGCAGTAAAAGAAGAATTTTGGAGTCAGAAAATTGGAAAAAAATTAATGAAATTCGCAGAAAATTTAGTTATAGAAAAAAACTTAAAATCTATCAGACTAGATACTTATTCAAATAATCCACAAGCTATAAATTTTTATAAAAAATTAGGGTACAAACAATTAGGTACTATAAATTTAAAACCCAATAAAAAGCATTATTATTGTTTTGAAAAATTATTAATTTAATGAATCAAGCAAGTAAGTCAAATGCATATATTGTTGTTCTTGGAATAACACAAGATGCTGGTTATCCGCAAATAAACTGTGAAAAAGAATATTGCGCTGAAGCTTGGGAAAATAGCAGCTTACAGAAAAAGCCTGCCTGTCTTGCAATAGTTGATCCTTCAACAAAAGAGCAGTGGATTGTTGACGCTACACCAGAGATAAAAAACCAACTATATCAGCTAAAAAAAATTAGTGGTTCAAATAAGATAAGTGGTATATTATTAACTCATGCACATATTGGACACTATACCGGTCTTATGTATTTGGGGAAAGAAGCGTTAAATACGCATAAAACTCCTGTTTTGGCTATGCCAAAAATGAAACTTTTCATAGAAAAAAATGCCCCCTGGAGTCAGCTGAATGACTTAAAAAATATTAAACTGGTGGAATTAAATAATAATTTAAAAATAAACTTAAGCAATAAAATAAGCATATCACCTTTTTTAGTTCCTCACAGAAATGAGTTCTCAGAAACTGTTGGTTATAACATCAGTATAAATAATAAATCGATTATTTATGTGCCGGATATTGATAGTTGGAAGAGTTTAGATTTTAGCATACATGATATAATAAAGAAATGTGACTATGCATTTATAGATGGCACTTTCTATGACCAAAATGAATTAGGAAGAGACATGAAAAAAATTCCTCATCCAACCATAAAGGACAGCATAAATCTTTTTGATAATTTGCCAGAAAAAGATAAGGAAAAAATACACTTTATACACTTTAACCATACCAACCCCGTAATATCAAATGAAAAATTTGGAAGACAAAATGTGTTGGACAAAGGGTTTAATCTAGCTTATGAAGGACAAATAATTAGGTGTTAGTTTGAGCAAAATTTAAATACTTGAGAATAAAAATCATCTGGATTCTCAGCGTGCACCCAGTGCCCTGCCCCATTTATTGTTTCAATACGTAGATTAGAAAAATGTTTTTGTATTAAAAATTCATCTTCTTTGTTTATGTAATTTGAGTTTTCTCCTTTTATAAATAAGGTTTCTATATCACACTGCCCGTTTAAAAAGCTTGCTTCTTTAATATTTGATATTTGCTGAATAAGTATTTCAACATTAAATCTCCAAGCAAATGTTTTATTTATATCTCTGTACAAATTTTTTAATACAAAACTTCTTATTCTAAAATCTGGAATATCAATACTTAAAGCTTCTTCAACATCTGATCTTTTGTCACAGTCATCTAAGTTAACTTTTATAATCTTGGATAATAAGTCTTTATGAAAATCAATTGAATATTCTCTTGGAGATATATCAACGATTACTTGTTTGAGCAAAATTTCTGGATATGAAAAAGCAAGTTTCATAGTCACTTTCCCTCCAAGTGAATGACCTAATAAAATTGGTTTTTTAATATTATGATCATAAATATACTCTACTACATCATCACTCAAAACATCATAGTTAAAAACATCAGAATGAGGTGACCTACCATGGTTTCTCAAATCTAATAAATGCACCTTGAAATTAGCAGCTAACCTTTTAGCAATTGTACTCCAATTATCAGACATTCCAAAAAGACCGTGGATTATTATTAAATCTGTACTGCCAGAGCCATATGTTTTTGCAAAAAGTTTCATTTATAAAAGTCTCTTATACATCTGAATGGTATTTTCTAAACCTAAATATAACGCATCACTGATTAAAGCATGACCAATTGAAACCTCATCAAGATTTTTAATGTTCTTAGAAAAATATGCTAAATTCTCTAAATTTAAATCATGTCCAGCATTTATACCTAAGCCTATTTCTGTTGCTTTTTCAGCAGCTAAAATGTAAGACTCTATAGCTTGCTCTTTATTTAAACTGTATTGATTTGCATAATTCTCTGTGTAAAGCTCTATCCTATCAGTGCCACATAATTTTGCTGCTTCAATCATAGGTGTTAGCGGATCAACAAAAATCGATGTGCGAATACCTTGATCTTTAAACTGTTGTATAATAGGTTTTAAATATTGTTGATACTGTATTGTATCCCACCCAGCACATGAAGTGAGTACATCTGGACCATCAGGAACTAAAGTAACCTGGTCTGGATTAATTTCTAATACCAATTTAATAAAATCTTCTGATGGATAACCTTCTATATTAAACTCCGTAGTTATAGCTGATTTTATTTCGATAACATCTCTTTTTGTTATATGTCTTTGGTCCGGTCTTGGGTGTACTGTTATACCATCAGCCCCAAAAAATTGACAATCAATAGCAGCTTTTAACACACTAGGAGTAGAACCCCCTCTTGCATTTCTTAAAGTAGCTATCTTATTTATATTTACACTTAGCTTTGTCATTACTTTTGCAAAAGTAAAAATAGTATCTTTGTCACATGCAATCAAACGCACTTATTTCTTCAAGAATAGAAAGTATTCTACCTGATGAAGATGGTAAAAGAGCTTTAGAAATGATGAAAAACTTTAGAGTACATCATCTTGCAGTAGTTAAAAAGGACTACTTTCTTGGAGTAATATCAGACAAAGAGATAAATAATTGGGACTCTACCAGCGAATATATTGAGGAACATCTATCAAATCTCGCTTCTCCTTATGTAAAACATGATCAACATCTTTTTGATATTATACAAGTGCTTGAAAAAAACAACTTATCCGTTGTTCCTGTGCTGGATGACAACAATAAATACTTAGGTGTTATAACTCATAGAAAATTACTATATACGATTGCAAAAACTGCTACAATTCAGTCTGTTGGAGGTGTTATAATTTTAGAAATTGAAGAAATTGACTATTCACTAACTGAAATTGCAAGCATCGTTGAAAGTAATAATGCCAAAATTTTAAGCTCTTATATTATTTCAAATCCTGATTCAAAAAAAATAGAGGTTACACTAAAAATCAATAAGCAAGACATTCGCTCAATAATCAAAGATTTTGAAAGACATGATTATATTGTACAAGCATCATATAAAGAAGAAGAAGTAGATAGTGACTTTACAGACAGATATGAATCTCTCATGCGATTCTTAAACCCTTAAGATGCGTAGATTCTTTTTGATCTTATTGTTATTTTGTTATTTTTTTAGTTTTAGTGAAGAGATACTCACTATTTCAGAAATAATAATTTCTGGTAATAAGGTAACTAAAGAAGAAATTATAATAAGAGAACTTGAGTTTAAAAAGTCCGATAACCTTAGCATTAGTGATCTAAATGAAAAAATTAAAAAAAGTAAATACAATCTAATAAACTTAAAAATTTTCAACTTTGTTGAAATAAATCATTCTAAAAAAGATAATGAAATAAAAATAAATATTGATGTTGTAGAACAATGGTACATTTGGCCATATCCAATATTTGAGATCTCAGAGAGAAACTTTAACACTTGGTGGAAAGAGTTTAGTAAATCCAAATTTTCAGATTTTTCTAGACTAAACTATGGTGTTTTTCTTAACTGGAATAATTTTAGAGGAAGAAACGAGATACTATTATTAAAATTCCGCAAAGGATTTAAAGAACACTATTTGTTATCTTATCAAATACCCTACTTTAACAAACAACAAAATATCGGTATAAACACAAATTTACAGCTGTTTAGAAGAAAGAAATCATTTTATAAAACAGAAAAAAATAGATTAGTTTATTATGAAGATGAAAATAATTTTACAACTCGAGATTATGAAATACACACCGAGCTGTTATATAGAAACAAGTTAAATAAAAGCCATAAAATTAAATTTCATTATTTTGAAACCATTGCTGACTCAATTATAATAGCAGAAAACTCCAACTATCTAAGAAGCAATAATACAAAAGGAAGTTATTCCAAAATAACCTATGAATATACAAATGAAAATAGAGATTATATTGAATATCCGCTAGGTGGTAATTATTTTCAAATTTCAACTTCAAAATACATTGCGGGATTAAGTCCTGTTAAAAACTTTGAAATTCTTGGGCATATAGAAAAACATGGTGAAATTTGTAAAAATTTGTTTGTTGGCTCAAGTTTTAAAGGCAAGTGGTCTTCTAACTCATATCAGCCATATTTCATGCAAGTGGCATTAGGATTTGATGATTATGTTAGAGGTTATGAGTATTATGTGGTGGATGGACAAGATTATTGGTTGTCAAAAAATGCGATTAAATATGCTATTTTTCCTAAAAAAACATTTGAAATTCCTTATTTAAAAATGGATCAATTTAACAAGTCACATTATTCACTTTTCTTAGGATTTTTCTCTGATTTAGGATATGTTATTGATAAACAAACAAATCTTCAAAACCCTCTTGCCAATACTGTTTTATGGAGCAGTGGGGTTAGTCTTGATTACGTAACTTATTATGATAAATTATTAAGAATTGAGTTTTCAATAAACCATTTAGGAGAAAAAGGAGTATTTTTACACTTCTCAAATCCATTTGGAACAAAAAAAGAATTATGACAATTGCAATTTTTGGCAGTCCGTATCCAGAGCACTTCACAAAATATATCCAGCATTTAGTAAAGAAGCTAGAAAGTGAACATGTTAAAATTATAATAGAAGAAAATTTTAATAATTTTTTACAAAGTAATATCCGATTTACATCAACAATAGATGTATTTAATTCTTATGAGTCACTTAAAGAAAAAGCAGACTTCTTAATAAGTATTGGAGGCGACGGCACATTATTAAAAGCCGTTACTTATGTTAGGGAACTTAATATTCCAATTATGGGTATTAATACTGGAAGACTTGGATTTATATCAAGTATTTCAGCTACACAAATTTCGGATGCTATTAATGATATTCTAAGAAAAGAATACACAATAAATGAAAGAACACTTTTACAATTAGATACTAATAAAAATCTTTTTAAGGACAAAAATTTTGCTCTTAATGAGGTAGCTGTTTCTAAAAAGGATACATCATCAATGATAAGAATAGATGCCTTTATTGATGATGAATTTTTAAATACATACTGGGCAGATGGGTTAGTGATTTCAACTCCAACAGGATCAACTGGATACTCCTTGAGTTGTGGAGGTCCAATTATAGTTCCAGGGACGAATAATATAATTATAACACCTAATGCGCCACACAACTTAAATGTTAGGCCAATAGTAATTAATGATAATAGCGTCATAAAACTTAAAGTAGAAGATCGTGATCAAATAGCCTTAGTCTCTCTAGATTCAAGATCAAGAGCTTTTGATAGTAAAACCGAACTAATTATTAAAAAAACTGACTTTAAAATAAAACTAATTCAGCCTCAAAATAATTCGTTCACTTCTACAATAAGAAATAAACTTATGTGGGGGTTAGATAAAAGAACATAATATCTCCTTGTAAAAACAGAGAATATTTATATTTGCAAAACATTCAAGAAACCATAGCTATGAAAAGATTTAAATTTATTTTAACTTATTTTTTAGTAACTTGTTTTTATATTCAATTAATACAGGCTCAACAATTTCAAAGTAACACTGAGGTAGGGGCTATTATTGGTACATCATATTATCTTGGGGATTTAAACACAAATCACTTTAATCAATCCTCGGCAGCAGCTGGTTTAGTAATTAGAGAAAATATTGACCGTAGATTTGTTTACAAAGCCGAAGCAATGTTTTTAAATATTAAATCTGATGAAAGAGATTCAGAAGACACAATTGCTTTAGATAGAGGTTTGCATTTCAAATCTCCTGTTTTTGAGATTTCGGGGCAATTAGAATTTAACTTCTTGCCTTACCAACCTGGAAACCCTCTTTACACTTGGACACCATTTATATATACTGGGCTATCTATTTTTAATTTTAATCCGAAAGCTGAAAACCAAAATGGAGAATGGGTAAATCTTCAAGAACTTGGTACTGAAGGGCAAGGAACAACTACATTTCCAGATAGAAATAAATACTCATTAATTCAATTTGCTATTCCAATGGGTGGCGGATTAAAAATTGCTGTTAACGAATCATTTAATATTTTAATTGAATACGGTATCAGAAAAACTTTTACAGATTATTTAGATGATGTGAGTACTACATATCCAGGAAGCAACTTATTAGACATGTCAAATGAAGCAATTTATATGTCTGACCCACAAGGAACACATTTAAAAGATGACCAAAGAGGAGACGATACAAAAAAAGATTGGTATTCTTTTGCAGGAATTACATTATCATTCAAACTAGATAAAAGAAATGATTGTCCACCTTACTAGACTTTCACTTTGATGATAAACAACATAAATAACGAAAATCTACCTAAGCACATTGCTATTATTATGGACGGAAACGGCAGATGGGCACAGTCTAGAGGCAAAATGAGAGTTTTTGGGCATAAGAATGGAATAAAAGCGGTCAGAGAAACTGTCGAAGGAGCTGCAGAAATTGGTATAAAGTTTTTAACATTATACGCATTTTCAGTTGAAAATTGGAAGAGACCCAAAAATGAGGTTAAAGCATTGATGAGTTTATTAGTAACGGCAATCAATAATGAAATCCAACGACTAATAAAAAATAATATTAAATTAACTGTTATTGGAGAAACAGATAATTTACCATCAAAAACCAAAGAAGAGCTAATGCAAGCAATAAATATTACAAAAAATAATACTAGAATGACTTTAACGCTTGCTTTAAGTTACAGTGGAAAATGGGATATTTTAAATGCAGTAAAAAAAATCATTAATGACAAGATTGAACCTCAAAATTTAGATGAAAAAATATTCCAACAATATCTCACCACTAAAAACGTTCCTTATCCAGAGCTATTAATTAGAACAAGTGGGGAGCATAGGGTTAGTAATTTTTTGCTCTGGGAGATTGCCTACTCAGAATTATATTTCACTGACACATTATGGCCAGATTTTAGAAAAAAAGATCTAAAAAAAGCTATAATTGAATATCAAAATAGAGAAAGAAGGTTTGGCAAAACTAAAGAACAAATAGAAAATTAAAAAGTTGAAAAAAATTACATTTATAATTATTACACTTTTATATTGCCTGATTATTCAGGCACAAGAAAAAAATATAAACTATGCAGAACCCCAAATTTTTGAAGTAGGTGGTATAATTGTAAAGGGAGCCAATCATTTAAATGAAAAAACATTAATTGCAATTAGTGAATTAAGTATTGGTGAAAATATTAAGATCCCTGGTGATGCAATAACAAATGCCATTAAGAAACTTTGGGACCAAGGACTGTTTTCTGATGTAAGTATCTCTATTGACAAAAAAATCAATAACTCTATCTTCTTATCTATTAATCTAAAAGAACATGCGAGACTTTCTCAATTTAAGTTTAAAGGTAAAAAAATCAGCAAGTCTGACATAACTAACCTAAAAGAAGAGCTTAAGCTAATGAGAGGTAAAGTTTTAACTCAAAACTTAATACAGAATAGTTTACAAAAAATCAGTAAATACTATGTTAATAAAGGATTTTATAATGTACAAGTAGGCTATGTAACCAACATTGACTCATCTGTTGTAAATGGAAAAAATCTTATTTTTAATATCAATAAAGGTGATAAAATGAAGATAAAAGAAATTTTAATAAAAGGCAGGAAAAAAATAGCTAATGATAAACATAGTTTATTAAATCCAAATGACTCAGTTTATGCATTAAGTAATAAAAAAATCAAAAAAAGTATGAAGGATACAAAAGTTAAAAACTTTTGGAGATTCTGGAAAACATCAAAATTTATAGATGAGAATTGGACAACTGATAAAAAAAATATAATTGAAAAATATAATCAAATAGGATATAGGGATGCTCAAATTACTCATGATACATCATACATTAATGATGACAACACAATAACAATAGAAATCACAATAAATGAAGGAAAACCCTACCGATTTGGAAATATTGATTTTATAGGTAATTCTATCTATTCTTCAAGCTTCCTATACCAAAAATTAGGAATAAAAGAGGGAGATATATTTGATCAGTCAATTTTAAATTCAAGATTATTTGGAGACCCAGAAGGAACTGATATAAGCTCATTGTATCTTGATGACGGCTATCTGTTCTTTAACGCTACACCAATTGAAACCAGTATCAATGATAATAAAATCGATTTAGAAATTAGAATTTATGAAGGGGAGCAAGCTAGAATAAGTAATGTCAAAGTAAAAGGTAATACTAAAACAAATGATCATGTAATTATGCGAGAAATTAGAACTCGCCCAGGTGATCTATTTAAAAGGTCAGATATAATGAGATCTCAAAGAGAACTTGCTCAAATGCAATACTTTAATCCTGAAAAATTCGACGTAAAAGTTGATCCTGATGGGGTAAGAAACGAAGTAGATATAACATATGTTGTTGAAGAGAAATCCTCAGATCAAATTCAACTTCAAGGGGGATGGGGTGCTGGTAGAGTTGTTGGTTCTCTTGGTCTTAGTTTTAATAATTTCTCAACAAAGAATTTTTTCAAAAAAGAGAAATGGACTCCTCTTCCTTCTGGAGATGGGCAGATCTTATCACTATCAGCATCATCAAATGGGATATATTACCAAAATTATAATATTGCATTTACAGAGCCTTGGCTTGGTGGTAAAAAACCTAATTCTTTGTCTGTTTCCTTATATAAATCAATATCATCTAACGGACAACAAGGGGATTCAAGACAAGCAATTGAAATTGCAGGTCTTACAATAGGTTTAGGAAAAAGACTTAAGTTTCCTGATGATTATTTTACTCTTTACAATGCTATCAATCTTCAACAATATAAATTAATCAATAACCAATCTTTCTTTTCATTTAGCAATGGATATTCTAATAACATAAATTACAATATTAAGATCGGAAGAAACTCAACAGATCAATTAATTTATCCTAGAAGAGGCTCAAACTTTTCTTTAAGTTTAAAAATTACGCCTCCATACTCTATGTTTGATGGTATTGATGATTATTCGTCTATTTCTGATCAAGAGAAGTATGCTTGGATAGAATATTACAAATGGAAATTTAAATCCTCATGGTTTTCAGCATTTTCTGAAAAGCTTGTGCTTAATACTAGAGTAGAAATGGGGCTTTTGGGAGCATATAACAATAATTTAGGAGTTGCTCCTTTTGAAAGATTTTATGTTGGTGGGGATGGTATGAGTGGAATGGGATATCAATTTGATGGAAGAGAATTAATCTCGCTTAGAGGATATAGCAATAATTCTATATCTCCTCAAACTGGAGCTACCATTTACAGTAAATATACAACAGAATTACGCTATGCTATTAGTTTAAATCCAAGTTCAACCGTTTATGCTCTAGCTTTCCTTGAAGCCGGTAACGCTTGGGATAGTTTCGATAATTATAATCCATTTCAGGTAAAAAGATCAGCAGGTTTTGGTGTAAGACTTATGCTTCCAATGATAGGTATGATGGGACTTGATTATGGATGGGGGCTAGATGATATTGTGGGAAGGCCTGATGCTAATGGTGGACAATTTCATTTTTCGATAGGACAACAATTTTAATTAAATTTGCAAAAAAAAACTATGAAAACAAAAATCTTTCTAATATTAATTTTCTGTCTAAGCATTTTAAATACTAATGCTCAAAAATTTGCATATGTTGATACAGAATATATTCTAAATAAAATTCCAGAATTTAAACAAGCGCAAGATAAGCTAGATGATTTTTCTCAAGACTGGCAAGAGGAAATTGAAGCTAAATATGCAGAAGTAGAACGAATGTACAGAGCGTATCAACAGGATCAAGTCTTATTAACTGAAGATATGAAGATCAAAAGAGAAGAAGCAATTATAAATAAAGAAAATGAAGCAAAAAATCTACAACAAAAGTACTTTGGCCCAGAGGGATCTCTATATTCAAAAAGACAAGAACTGATTAGACCCATACAAGATAAAATCTTTGATGCAATACAAACACTAGCAGAAAATAATAAATATCAAGTTATATTTGACAGTTCAAGTGATTTAATAATGCTATACAAAAATGATAATCTTGATAAATCAGACCAAGTATTAAAATTAATGGGATACTAAATATAATAATTATAAACTTTAAACTATGAAAAAAATAATCTTTATCACCTTAATATCTTTTTTGACAACAAATATCTTTGCTCAAAACAAATTAGGTCATGTTAATGCACAAGAAATTTTAGTTCAGATGCCTGCTTTTAAAACTGCAGAAAATGATTTAAAAAAATTCCAGATAAATTTAGAGAATAGACTTAATGGACTGCTGTCAGAGCTAGAACAACTAAGGAAGTCATATGAAGCAGATGCTACATCTTTGACAGATCTAGAAAAACAAGACAAAGAATTAGAAATGCAAAGCTTATATCAAAGAATAGAAGCTTTTCAAGCTGACGCTCAGGTCCAATTACAAAAAGAAGAACAACGTCTATTAGCTCCAATACAAGAAGATCTCATTAATGCAATAAATGAAGTTGCAAAAGAAGGGAACTACACATATATCTTAACTGCTGAAGTATTTCTTTTTGCAAATGAAAGCAATGATGTTGGCAGCTTAGTTAAGAAAAAATTAGGACTCTAATTGACGCTAAATAAGCAAGAAAATCCTATAGGAATTTTCGACTCCGGAATAGGTGGTCTTACAATTGCTAATGCAATTAAAAAAGCTCTACCTGATGAGCATATTGTTTATTTTGGAGACACTGAACATCATCCATATGGAGAAAAATCAAAGAAAGCAATCCGAAATTTTAGCAATAAAATAATTAATTTTTTAATCGCAAAAAAATGTAAAATTATTATTATTGCGTGTAATTCTGCAGCTTCAGTTATTGAAAATGAGTTAATTACATACAAAAATATTGTGCCTATATATAATGTTATTAGGCCTGTTATTGAAGCAATTGTAAAACAATACCAAAACTCAAGTGTCGGAGTTATTGGAACTAAAGCAACAATAGGCTCAAATATTTACCAACAAAAAATACTTGAGCTATGTGATAATATTAATGTCCCCTCATTAGCAACACCTTTATTAGCTCCAATGATTGAAGAAGGGTTTGTTAAAGGTGATATTAGTCAAAAAATTATATCAAATTATTTATCACATGAAAAACTTAAAAACATTAATCACTTAGTTCTTGCATGTACTCATTACCCCTTAATAGAAAGAGAGATTAGCAAATTTTTTAGCGGTAAAGTAAATATAATTGATTCATCAAAAATTGTAGCGAATTACATTTCTAATGAGCTTCAAATTAAAAAATTATTAAACAAAAAACCTCAAAAAAGTCATCATTTTTATGTTTCTAATTATACACACTCTTTTGAAAATAGTACAAAATTCTTTTTTGAAAAAACAATTAAGCTTAAGGAAGTTAAACTTTTTGATCATTAAACCAAGAAGAATACATAACATAATTTTTGGAGAGATTTTGATTTAATTTTTTTATTTCTTCTATTTTTAATTCTTTCACTTTTTTTGCTGGTACGCCTGCATATATTGATCCAGACTTTACGCGCTCACCTTCTAAAACTACAGAGCCAGCAGCAATAATTGTGTTTTTCTCAATTATTGCTCCATCTAAGATAATTGCTCCCATTCCTATAAGCACGTTATCATTAATCTTACATCCATGTATTACCGCATTATGTCCAATAGATATGTTATTACCTAACACAGTATTAAATTTTTTATAAGTACAATGTACAACAGCCCCATCTTGAATATTTACTTGATTTCCTAAAATGATTGAGTTTACATCTCCTCTTAAAACAGAAGAAAACCAAATACTACAATTATTACCTGTTATTACATCTCCAACTATTGTAGCATTTTCAGCCAAATAATTATTTCGTCCAATATTCGGTTTTGCTCCTTTAACACTTTTTATTAAGGCCATAATTAACTTTGTTTGTATTTTTGACAAAAATAATAATTATGAAATATAGTATTTATGCGGAAAGTACTCCGAATCCTAAAGTTATGAAATTTGTATCTAATAAAATGTTAGCTGATAAAAGTATTGAAATTAATAATTTGAAAGAAGCAAAAGGAATTTCGATTGCAGAGGAATTACTCAAATTTCCTTTTGTTGAAAGTATTTATTTGAGTAGTAATTTTATTTCTGTCACTAAAATAAATGAAGTTGAGTGGGAAAATATTGCAATGCAGTTAAGAGTTTTTATTAGCGACCATTTAAATAGTAATGAAGTTCAAAATTATACAGAACATATTGATATTTCAAATAATAATGAAATTAAAATTAATGAAGTAAAAATTAAAACATTTACTGAAAAAGAAAAAGAAATTGAAGATATTTTAAACGAATATATTAAGCCTGCAGTAGAGGCCGACGGGGGTGCAATTACTCTAAATTATTATAAAAAAAATATTGTTTGTGTAGATCTTAGAGGGGCATGTAGTGGTTGTCCATCAGCAACAAGCACTTTAAAACAAGGTATTGAGGCATTACTCAAACAAAAAATAAACCCAGACATAGAGGTTATAGCTAATGAAAGATAAATTAATAATTTTAATTTTATTTATAGCTAATTTTATTGCTAATGGGCAAGAGCAAAAAGCTTCCTTCGGAATACAGTATAAACCAATTATTCCTTTAAAATACTTTAACTCTTCACATAAAAATAGCAGTCAACTTGGATATAATTTTAAATTAAGTCCAAGATACAGCAATACGTTTGGAATGATTATTAGATACAAAATAAATAAAACATTTTGGTTTGAAAACGCTTTAAACTATACAAATAGAAATTATAAATTGGAATTGAGAAATCAGAATATTAATATTAATGATTATAATAACTTCAATATTAGATCTTATGAAATTCCTTTACAAATACTAACTTATATACGTATATCTAATTTATGGTTTGTAAATGCTGCATTTGGAGCATCGCATACCATTCTTGCTTCGGATGTACAATCATACGGAAATAATTTAAGTGGTTTTAAGCAAAATTTTTACAGGAAAAGTGGTGGATACAGAGCCTTGCTAGCTAACTTAGGAATGGAATATAGAAATCAAACCAAAGGTCATTACTATGCTGGAATAAGTTTACATTTTCCATTTAGTGAGACTGGAAGAATTTATCCTGAGTTCTCTGAGGGAAACAATATATTCAATGATGGTAATTTTAATGAGAAGTTCTTCATCGAAGTTCCTGGCAGCTATGTTACATTAGATTTAAGATATTTTTTTCCGAATTAAAACTACTCTGCATGCAAATGAGCTTTTTTAGCATAAAGCTCATCCTCTGTCTCTACATTATCCTCGTCGGGCAAACAACAATCAACTGGACATACAGCTGCACATTGGGGTTCATCATGAAAGCCAATACACTCAGTACATTTATCAGTCGCAATGTAAAATCCTTCTAAAGAAAAAGGCTCACGATTTTCACTATCCTCAAGTTTTGTTCCATCTGAAAAACGCCATGATTCTTCTGGTGGATAAATGGCATTATTAGGACACTCGGGCTCGCAAGCTTCGCAGTTAATACAGTCCTCAGTTATTTTTATTGCCATAAAAAATTTCTTTTTTGCAAAATTAGTTAATTTTTCTCACATTTAATGTTAACATATGTAGATACAAAAATCAAAATTAGTTAACTTTGCATTTAAAAAATGATAAAGACAGATATACTAATCATTGGAGCTGGCCCTACTGGTCTTTTTGCAGTCTTTGAAGCTGGATTATTAAAATTAAAGTGTCATTTGATTGATGCCCTTCCACAACCAGGAGGACAATGTTCAGAAATATATCCAAAAAAACCTATATATGATATTCCTGGTTTTCCTGAAATATTAGCTGGTGACCTAACTACAAACTTATTAGAACAATGCAAACAGTTTGAACCGGGGTTTACTTTAGGAGAAAGAGCAGAAAAAATTGAAAAAGATGAAAATAATATTTTTACTGTTACCACTAATAAAGGCACTAAACATCAAGCTCCTGTAGTTGCAATAGCAGGGGGCCTAGGAAGTTTTGAACCTAGAAAACCATCAATCGAAAATCTCTCATTTTATGAAGAAAAAGGAGTTGAATACATGATAAAAAATCCTGAGATTTATAAAAACAAAAATGTTCTTATAGCTGGAGGAGGAGACTCTGCTTTAGATTGGACGATATTTTTAGTTAATATGGGGACTAAAGTAACACTTGTTCATAGAAGAAATGAGTTTAGAGGAGCTTTAGATTCTGTAGAAAAAGTTAGAGAATTAAAAAAACAAAATAAAGTAGATATTATAACACCAGCGCAGGTAATTGAATTAAAAGGTAAAAACAAGGTTGAAAGTGCTGTAATTTCTAAGGAAGGCAATGAAATATTAGAAATTCAAATTGATCATTTTATTCCATTATTTGGCTTGTCACCAAGACTTGGCCCAATTGGAGAATGGGGGTTAGAAATTGAAAAGAACTCAATAAAAGTTGATACTTTTGACTATCAAACAAATGTTCCAGGAATTTTTGCAATTGGAGATATTAATACATACCCTGGAAAATTAAAACTAATTTTATGCGGATTTCATGAAGCCACTCTTATGTGTCAATCTGCATATAAAATTATTAATCCTAACAAAAAACATATTTTTCGCTATACAACTGTAAGTGGAGTTGATGGTTTTGACGGAACAAGAAAGGAAGCAGAAAAGCCTGTAGTTCAATCACTAAACGATTAATAATGTCTGATATTAAAATTTCGATTAAAGATCGAGAAAATAAAACACATGAAATTTTAGCTCCTACTGATATGTCTATGAATCTAATGGAAGTTATTAGATCATATGAACTTGTCCCAGAAGGGACATTGGGAGTATGTGGAGGAATGGCTATGTGTGCTTCCTGTCAATGTTACATAACTTCAAATCATAAAATTGACGATATGGGAGATGAAGAAGAGGCTATGTTATCTGAAGCATTCAATACTAAAGCTAATAGCAGGCTAAGCTGTCAAATATTTATAACAAAAGAACTTGATGGTTTAATCTGCGAAATAGCACCGGAGGAGTTATAGTTCTAAACTTAAAGAAACATTATTTGCAAATAAAAATTCTTTTGGATTTTCTAAACACTCTTTTATTTTACACAAAAAACCAACAGATTCTCGACCATCAATTACTCTATGATCATAAGATAATGCAACATACATTATTGGTCTAATGACAATTTTTCCTTCTACAACTACGGGTCTTTCAACTATATTATGCATACCTAAAATTGCAGATTGTGGTGGATTTATTATTGGGGTGGAAAGCATCGATCCAAAAACTCCACCGTTAGTTATTGTAAAAGTACCACCAGTCATTTCATCAATAGTAATTTTACCATCTCTTGCTTTATTTGCTAATCTTTTAATCTCAGATTCTATTTGCGCAAATCCCATTTTTTCAGCATTGCGTAAAACTGGTACCATTAGCCCTTTTGGTGCACTTACTGCAATACCTATATCAACATAATTATGCGAAATAAGTTCATCGCCATCTATCATTGAATTTACATCACCATATTCCTCTATGGATTTTGTAACAGCTTTTGTAAAAAATGACATAAAACCTAATCCAACGTTATGTTTTTCTTTAAAGATTTCTTTATAGGTATTTCTAATTTGAAAAATTGATGTCATATCAACTTCATTAAAAGTTGTAAGCATTGCCGTTTCGTTTTTAACAGCAACTAGTCTAGAAGCAATTTTTCTTCTAAGAGAAGACATCTTTTTTCTATTTTGTCCTCTTTCTTCAGAAGGGCCTGAATTAATTAAGTTTAAAACATCATTTTTTGTTATTTTACCGGCTTCCCCTGATCCTTTTAGATCTTCAGCAGATATGTCGTGTTCATTGATTATTGCTGATGCAAGAGGAGTGGCTTTATTAATTTTAACTTTATTAATAGATATATTTTCTGGAGTTGCAGTTAAATCTTTTTTCTCTTCTGATACTATATTGTCTTTGTTCTTGTTTTTAACAGATGTATCAATAATGCAAACGACATCTCCAACTGAAACAGTCACCCCTTCCTCGCTTAAGATTTTTATAACCCCACTTTCTTCTGCAGGAAGTTCTAATGTTGCTTTGTCTGAGTCTATTTCTGCAATAGATTGATCTTTATGTACATAATCACCATCGGCTACCAACCATTCTATTATTTCAACTTCTGATATTGATTCTCCCGGACTGGGAACTTTCATTTCTAGTAACATTCTTTTTTATTTAAAAACTTTATCAATTATTTCTTTTTGTTCTAAAGCTGATGTTTTGCTTGATCCTGTAGCTGTAGCTGCAGAAGGAATTCTTGCAATCACCTCAATATTATATGCTCTTAATTCAGATAAAATATAACTCCAGGCTCCCATATTTTCAGGTTCTTCTTGTACCCAAAGAAGTTTATTTGCATTATACTTTTTAATTAATTTAATTAAATAAACTTTATCTAATGGAAATAGTTGTTCAATTCTAACAATAGCTATGTTAGTGATATTATCATTCTTTCTTTTTGTATCAAGTTCATAATAAATTTTTCCGCTACATAAAATAAGCTTTTTAGTCGATTGATTGTTTACTACATCATCAATAATTAATTCAAATTTACCTTTGGCTAAATCAGAAATTTTTGAAATACATTGAGAGTGTCTTAACAAACTTTTAGGTGTAAAAACAATTAATGGCTTTCTAAAATTTCTGTTTAACTGTCTTCTCAACACATGATAAAAGTTTGCTGGCGTAGTACAGTTTGTAATTTGCATATTATATTTCGCACACATTTGCAAATATCTTTCTATCCTTGCTGAAGAATGTTCAGCTCCCTGCCCTTCATAACCATGTGGTAATAGCATAACTAGACCACTCATTACCTTCCACTTATCTTCAGCACAAGATATAAATTGATCTATCATAATTTGAGCTCCGTTTGAAAAATCACCAAATTGGGCTTCCCAAATAGTTAAATTGTTTGGGGAGGCGATAGAATAGCCGTAATCAAATCCTAAAACTCCATATTCTGAAAGTAATGAATTATATGCTTCAAAATTTGAAGTATCACTAATTTTGTTTAATGGAGAAACTTCTTGCTCAGAATCCTCTATTTTTAAAATTGCATGTCTATGTGAGAAAGTCCCTCTCTCTACGTCCTGACCACTTAGTCTAATACTATATCCTTCTGATAACAGTGAAGCATATGCTAATAATTCAGCTAATGCCCAATCCACACTATTGACCTCTTCAATCATTTTTTTTCTATCTGACAGTAGTTTTTTTGTTTTTTTAAATAATCTATCTTGATTAGGGACTTCATAAAGAAATTTAGCTAAATCTTTTAATTTACTTTCAGTCATATTAGTTGATTTTTCTACTAGAAAATCCTCAGTAACTTTTCTTTTGAAGGCCTTCCACTCATCATTTAAAAAAGGTGTTATTTTAGCTTTAATTATTTCTTTTGCCTCATCAAACCTTTCTTGTAGTAAGTTTTTAAAATCTGTATCTAAGTCTTGGGCTATGCCAGCTTCAACAACTCCTTCATTCATTAATTTTTGCTTATAAATCTCTCTAGGGTTTTGGTGCTTAGAAATTACTTCATACAACAAAGGTTGAGTAAATCGTGGTTCATCTCCTTCATTATGTCCATACTTTCTATAGCATAATAAATCAATAAAAACATCTTTATTATATTTTTGCCTATATTCAACTGCTATTTGTAAAGCATGTACCACAGCTTCAACATCATCTCCATTTACATGAAAAACTGGTGATAATGTTACTTTAGCAACGTCAGTACAATAAGTGCTAGATCTAGCGTCATGGTAATTTGTAGTAAATCCTACTTGATTATTTACTGCTATATGAATTGTCCCTCCGGTTTTATAACCATCTAACTGAGCCATCTGTATTACCTCGTACACTACTCCCTGACCTGCAAGTGCCGCATCTCCATGAATCAAAATTGGTAATATTTTTTTCATATTTCCATTATATTCGGAATCTAGTTTTGACCTAACAATTCCTTGTACAACAGGGTCAACTGCTTCCAAATGTGATGGGTTTGGTGTTAAATTCAGCTTAATATTATTACCATTATTACATTTTTGCATAGAAGTAAACCCCAAATGATATTTAACATCGCCTGCAATATTTTCGTCTTCATATAACTTGCCTTCAAATTCTGAAAAAATTTCTTTATATGTTTTATTGAATATGTTAGCTAATACATTTAGCCTACCTCTATGAGCCATACCTACAACAAATTCTTTGACTCCTAAGCTAGCACTGTGCTCAACAAGTGCATCTAGCGCAGGTATTAATGATTCAGCGCCCTCTAAAGAAAATCTTTTCTGACCAACAAATTTTTTATGTAAAAAATTTTCAAATACTACTGCCTGATTTAATTTATGTAATATATGTTTTTTTTGATTTGCATTAAAATTTGGAGTATTTGAATTATTATGAAGTCTTTGCTTGATCCATTCTATTTCTTGCGGGTCACGAATATACATGTACTCTACTCCAATAGATTGACAATATACTTTCTCTAAATGAGATATTATATCTTTTAATTTTGCAGGTCCAATTCCTACTTGAGTGCCCGCTTGAAAAACAATATCTAAATCATTTTTTTCTAAATCAAAATTAGTATAATCAAGAGTAGGATTATATTTTCTCCTTTCTCTTACTGGGTTGGTTTTAGTAAATAAATGTCCACGTTTCCTGTATGCATCTATTAAATTAATCACTTTAAATTCTTTTTGAAAATGCTGAGGTATTTCAGTTTCTGAGTATATTGTTTTAGCAAAATCAAATCCTTTAAAAAAGTTTACCCACTCATGATCAACACTATTTGGATCCTCTAAAAATTTATCATAAAGACCCTCTATCATAGACGTGTGAGCTGCTCCTAAAAAAGTAAATTTATCCATTTAATCTGTTGTAGTTCAATTAACAAAATTATTTATTTTTTGTGACTTATTACAATAAAAAAAAATTAGTTATTAAATAGTATTAATGTGATTTTAAGAAGTCCTGTCCATTAACTTATTTGCAAAATAAATTAAAGTTGCTTTATTTTTAGATTCAACAGCATCAAGATGTTTCATTCCTTTTATATAATACGATTTCATTAGTTCAACAGTATGCTTATCAATATTTAATTTTGAAAAAATAGTCTTAACAGAATTAACCTTATTTATACTATTTGTTGAAGCACTATAGTAATCTTGTAATTTTTTTTTCGTTATCTTATCAGCTAGTTGTAAGGCTTTTAAATATAAGAACGTTTTCTTATTGGACAAAATATCTCCACCGGTTTGCTTGCCAAAACTTTCATTACCAAAAACATCAAGTAAGTCATCTTTTAATTGAAATGCCAAGCCAATATTAATACCAAATTCGTATAGATGGTTCTGATCCTTTACGGTAGCACCTCCAATTATAGCTCCTATTTTTAAAGATGCAGCTAACAATACTGCTGTTTTAAATTGAATCATTCTTATATACTCAGAAAGAGTAACTTCGTTACTATTTTCAAAATCCATATCAAACTGCTGCCCTTCACATACTTGATTTGCAGTTTTACTAAAAACACCTAAAACTTTTTCTAAATAATGTGAATCTACTTGAGATATCAATTTATAAGCTTGAATCATCATTGCATCTCCTGAAAGTATTGCAATATTTTTATCCCATTTCTTGTGCACTGTACTACTCCCTCTTCGCAAAGGTGCATTGTCCATAATATCATCATGAAGCAATGTGAAATTATGAAAAAACTCTATGCCTAACGCAGGAGAAATAACATTAGATACATCTGACTTATAGAGATTGTATGAAATTAAAAGAAATAATGGACGAATTCTTTTTGCTCTTAAACCCATTATGTATTTTATTGGGGCATATAATAATTCAGGAGTTTTAGGATAAGAAAAATCACAAATTTTCTTCTCTAACAAATTATATATTTCATCTATTTCGTTCATGTTGACTCTATAATATCTAATAAATAATTACCATACCCACTTTTAAGTAAAGGCTGTGCAATATTGGCTAGTTGTGTTTTTGTTATAAGCCCCATCCTATATGCTGCCTCTTCAATACATCCAATTTTTCTTCCTTGCCTTTCTTCTATTAAATGAACATATTGATTAGCCTGCATTAGAGATGAAAACGTTCCTGTATCTAGCCAGGCAGTACCTCTTCCTAACAACTTAACTTCTAATTTACCTTTCATTAGATAAGCTTTATTTACATCTGTTATTTCATACTCCCCTCTTTTAGATGGTTTTATCTTTTTTGCTATTTCTATAACTGAATTATCATAATAATATAAACCTGGTACAGCATAATTTGATTTTGGCTTGTCGGGTTTTTCTTCTAATGAAAGAACTCGAAAATTTTTGTCAAATTCAACAACACCATATCTTTCTGGATCATGTACATGATAACCAAATACAATACCACCATCAACATCTTTACATTTTGACAATGTATTTATTTTCATTTGAAAAATATTGTCGCCTAATATCATACAAACTTTATCACTACCTATAAACTCTTCACCTATTATGAAGGCCTGAGCTAAACCGTTTGGTTCTTTTTGAACCTTATATTCAAGCTTACAACCTATTCTAGAGCCATCTCCTAATAATTTTTTAAATATTGGAAGATCGTTTGGAGTAGATATAATTAAAATCTCTCTTATTCCTGAATATATTAATGTGCTTAATGGATAATAAATCATCGGCTTATCATACACTGGCATCATTTGCTTACTCATTACTAATGTAAGTGGGTGTAATCTAGTTCCAGCTCCACCGGCAAGTATAATTCCCTTCATTTATTTTTTTTAATTTTTAATTTACTTAGTTCTATATCACTCTCCTCATCAAATGTATCTATCAATGGTTCATTAAATGCTTCATAATTTATGATCTTTTCTAACGACAAAAGCAAGGCTGGCAACAAAATTAAGTTAGAAAGCATCGCTAACATCAATGTAATCGAGACTAATAAACCCATCGCAATTGTACCCCCAAAATCTGAAACAACAAATATAAAAAAGCCAAAGAATAAAACAACTGATGTGTAAAACATACTTATTCCTGTTTCTCTTACAGCCGAAAATACAGATTTATTAATGCTCCAATTATTTAATAATAGCTCTTGACGATATTTAGCTAAGAAATGAATTGTATCGTCAACCGATATTCCAAATGCAATACTAAAAACAAGTATTGTTGAAGGCTTTAATGCGACACCAAAATAACCCATTATCGACGCAGTTAGTAATAATGGAATTAAATTTGGTATAATTGAAATTATAACCATTCTAAATGAATTAAACATCCAAGCCATAAAAATTGAGATCAAAATAATCACTATAGATAGGCTTGTAAATAAATTTTTCAATAAAAACTTTGTGCCTTCTAAAAAAACTATAGTCGCTCCTGTAATAGTGACATTATAAATTTTTGGATCAAATATTTTATCTATTTGTGGTCTAAGACTTGAAAAAATACTATCCATTTTAACACTTGAAATATCTGCTACTCTCAGCGATATTCTAGCTTGCTGTTTTGAGGTATCTACCAAATTATTTAAAATATTAATCTTATCATCTTTTTTATTCATCAACCTATTAATTATCGAAATTTCTTGTGAGTTAGGTAATGCATAAAATAAGGGGTCTCCATTATAAAATGCTTGCTTAGCATGCTTTATCAAATCAATATAAGATAATGGCTTGGAAAACTCCAAATACGATAACAATAGATTTGATAAGGTATCAATTTTTTTCATATTGTAGGCTTTCATTAGGCCATTTCTCTTTTTTGTATCTACTATAACTTCTAGAGGAATTACTCCTGAAAAATTATTTTCTAAAAATTTTAAATCTTTAAATAATTGTTGCCCCTTTGGAAGATCATCCGTTAAATTTCCGGTTGTTTTTACTTTATTTATTCCAACAAAAGCAACAACCAATAAAAAAACCGTAACTCCATAAATCATCTTTCTCTTATCCTTAACTAAAAAACTTAAATAGTTGACAAAGTCAATAAGCCATTTTTTTGTTAAGTGCTCTGTTTGTTTTTTTGTTGGAGAAGAAGCAAAACTGAAATATATAGGAATAACACATAATGAAAGGATAAAAATAAAAATAATATTTAACGAAGCAATAACACCAAACTCCCTTAATGTTTCACTGTCAGTTAAAATAAAAGACGCAAAGCCTGCTGCAGTTGTTAAATTAGTTAATAAAGTTATATTTCCAATTCTTTGTATCATTATTTGTAATGAGTAAAATTTTTTTTGAGACTTAATAAATTCACTATGATACTTATTTATTAAAAATACACAATTTGGTATACCAATAACAATTATTAAAGGAGGAACAATTGCCATAAAAATTGATATGTCATAATTAAAAATTACAATCGTACCAAAAGAAAATATCACTCCAATAATAACCGTAATCATTGAGGAAACGGTTGCATTAAAAGACTTAAAAAATAAAAAAAGAATAACCGCAGTAATAATTAAAGCTAAAATTATAAAGTAAGTGATTTCTTCTTTAACCATTAAAGAATCAATTGTCCTTATATAAGGCAGTCCCGAGTAATGAATCGAAGATTTATATTTTTTTTCATATTCATTAACAATATCCTTTATTTTAAAAATTAATTCTATTCTTTGTGGAGTTTTTATAATATTTTCATCGAGTGAAATCAATAAAGTTGTTATAGTATTATCTAAATTATTTAAAACACCTTTATAGATTAACTGATTTGAAAAACTAATAAATGCACTATCAATTTCTTTTTTTGATGAGAAATCTTTTGAATACCATCTTTTTAATGCTAATTTAGATGTAGATGTATCCTTCACTAGAAAAGAAATATTAGTAATTGAAACAATACTTACAACTCCTTTCAAATCTTCTATATTTTGTGTAATATTGTTTATATCAGCTAAATTATTAACATTTAAAAAATTAGAATCTTTAATTGCAATTACAAAAAGGTTTTGCTCACCATATACTTTCAGAAAATCTTCATATTCGACATTGGTTTGATGATCGTTAGGCAATAATTTAGCCATGGTATAAGCTAATTTTGCATCCTTGGCATTATATGCCATTAATAAGGTAATACCGAGTAATAAAACAATAAGAAAAATTCTATTTCTTAAAATAAATTTTGAAATATATTTCCACATTTTTAAGGATAATATAATTTAAAGAAAATTATACTAATAGAGATTTTTTCTCTACACAGTCATTATATCTTGTTCTTTTTGATTGTATATACTATCAATCTTTGATGTATAAGAATTAGTTAAGTCTTGAACTGAATTTTCTGCGTCTCTAACCATATCTTCGGAAAGACCTGATTTTGAAAGTTTTCTCATTTCATCATTTGCTTTTTGTCTGTGATTACGAACACTAACTTTAGCATTTTCAATTTCTGACTTAACTTGTTTAACTAAATCTTTTCTTCTTTCTTCAGTCAATGGAGGGACATTTACAATTACTTTTTCACCATTATTGGATGGATTAAAGCCTAAATTTGCTTCAACGATTGCCTGTTCAATATCACTAATTAAATTTTTATCAAATGGCTGAATAGATAATGTATGTGCATCAGTTGAAGCTATATTTGCTGCTTGAGATAAAGGGGTTAGAACCCCATAATAATCTAGCTTAACAGAGCTTAGCATTTGAGGGTTTGCCTTACCCGCTCTTATTTTTGATAATGTAACTTCAAGTCTTGTAATAACATCATCCATTGCTTCTTTAGCAACATCTAAATTAAAATTAACTTCTTCTGTCATATCAATTTATTTTACAAGGGTACCAACATTATCTCCTTTACAAACCTTATAAAGATTGCTTTTAGGTTTCATATTAAATACTCTAATTGGTAATTTGTTTTCTTGACAAAGTGTAAATGCGGTTAAATCCATAACATTCAATTTTTTTTTAATTACTTCATCAAAGTGAATTTCATTAAACATTTTAGCATGTATATCTTTTTCTGGATCAGCAGAGTAAATCCCATCCACTCTAGTACCTTTTAAAATTATATCTGCTTCAATTTCTATTGCGCGTAATACACCAGCAGTATCTGTTGTAAAATACGGATTTCCTGTTCCACCTCCAAAAATTACAACTCTCGATTTTTGTAAATGACGCATAGCTTTTCTTCTAATATAAGGTTCTGCAACTTGCTCCATTCTGATGGCTGTTAATAGTCTAGTCTGTACATCTAAAGATTCTAATGCAGATTGTAAAGCCATTCCATTAATGATTGTTGCTAGCATTCCCATATGATCTCCTTGTACCCTGTCAAATCCAGCTCCTTCTGACTGTACTCCTCTATAAATATTTCCTCCACCTATTACGATTGCAACCTCAACTCCTTTATCAACTATAGTATTTATTTCATTAGCAAAATGACTTAAAATATTAGAATCTATACCATATCCTGAGTCACCCATTAATGATTCACCGCTAAGTTTTAAAAGTATTCTTTTATATTTCATAATAAAACTTTCCAAAGATAAAATAAATGAACTAAACTAATAAAATTAAAACATAAAAAAACCACCTTAAAAAGGTGGTTAATTACTAAAAAAGATGAAATTATCCAAGTGAGACTTTTTTAAAGTCAGAAATAGCAATCTGATCGCCATAACTTAATATATATTCTGCAACATTCTTAGTTTCATCTTTAATAAATTTTTGATCTAACAAACACATTTCTTGATCTAATGTTGTATTGTCAGAAATAAATCTATCCATTTTACCCGGCACAATTTTATCCCAAATATGTTCAGGTTTTCCTTGGCTTTTTAATTCTTCTTCTATAGTAGCTTTTGCTTTGTCTAGAACCTCTTGTGTCAGCTGAGCTTTAGATATAAATTGTGGTACATTTTTTAGAGTTTTGCCCAGTCTTTTTAACTCAATATTATCCTTTTCTATAGCCGCTATTCTAGCTTCTGTTTCGGCATCAATAAATGATGAGTCTAGGTCCTTGTAAGATAGAGTAGTAGCCCCCATAGAAGCAACCTGCATAGAAATATCTTTGGATAAAATCTCAGCTTTTTCAAAAACATTATTTATACCTACCAATACAGCGATCTTACTTCCATGTGTGTAAGAACCAACATATTTTGCTTCAAGTTTTTCAAAAGCAGAGATTTCAAGTTTTTCTCCTATAACTCCTGTTTGCTCAATTAATTTTTCAGCTACCGTCATATTTCCATAATTAGCTGCTAAGAAATCCTCTTTGTTATCAAAATTTAGAGCTATTTCAACAAAAGATTCAGCTAAAGATTTATACGAGTCATTTTTAGCAACGAAATCAGTTTCGCAAGCTAAAACAATAGCGACTCCAGAAGTTTTATTATCATTGATTTTTACTATTGCAACACCTTCTTTTGCATCCCGATCAGCTCGCTTTGCTGCAACTTTTTGTCCTTTTTTTCTTAAAACATCAATTGCTGCATCAAAATCACCACTAGCTTCAATCAAAGCTTTTTTACAATCCATCATGCCAGCACCAGTTTGTTTTCTTAGCTTCGCTACGTCGGCTGCTTTAATACTTGTCATATCTTTATTGTTTAAATTATATATTTTCTTCTGATATCTTTTTTGCTTTTTCTTTCTTATCTTTATCCTTTGCAGCTTGCTCCAATCCTCTTTCATCTAAACCCTCCATAATTGCTTTTTTTATTATTGACAAAATGGAAACTATGGATTTTGATGCATCATCGTTCGATGGTATAGGAAAATCTATAAGCTTAGGATTAGTATTTGTATCCGTCATTGCGAATGAACGAATACCCAAGTGATTAGCCTCTGAAACTGCAATACGTTCTTTATTAATATCTACAACAAAAATTGCTTCAGGCATTCGATTCATTTTCACAATACTTCCTAAATTTAATTCAAGTTTTGATCTTTGTCTATCAATCTGCAGTCTTTCTCTTTTGGATAACGTTGCAAATGTACCGTCTTCCTTCATCTTATCAATTGTTTGCATCTTTTTAATTGATTTTCTTATAGTCGAAAAGTTTGTTAACAAACCTCCTGGCCACCTTTCAGTTATATATGGCATATTAAGAGATAAGGCTGTTTCTGATACAATAGACTTGGCTTGTTTTTTTGTTGCAACAAATAAAATTTTTTTTCCAGATTTTGCAATTTGTTTTAATGCAGCTGCTGCATCTTCAATCATTGCGACAGTTTTGTTTAAATCAATTATATGGATACCATTTCTTTCCATAAATACATATGGAGCCATTGCAGGATTATACTTTTTCTTTAGATGTCCAAAATGGACGCCTGCTTCTAATAATTCTTTGAAATTTGTTCTTGACATGTTTACTTTCTTTTTAAGTTAAGCAATTGCGTGGTAGAAGATTTAAAACTTGTCCAAGCAATTTAGATGCTAAACATTTGTTATTAATTTGATTTCTATCTTTTAACCCACTGGAACTTTTTTCTTGATTTTTTCTGCCCAGGTTTTTTACGCTCCACTATTCTAGCATCTCTTGTGAGTAAACCCTCAGATTTTAAATAAGGTCTATTATCAATATTTACTTCACATAATGCTCTTGAAATAGCTAAACGAATTGCTTCAGATTGTCCTGTAGTACCTCCTCCATTTACATTAACATTTACATCATACTTGGCAAGGACGTCTAATAATTTAAATGGCTGCACTAATTTATATTGCATAGTATCCACAGGAAAATAATCTTTAAAATCTTTGCCATTTACCAAAATATTTCCCTTCCCTTTTGATAAATAAACTCTTGCTACAGCAGCCTTTCTTCTTCCTATTGCATGAATTGTATCCATATTTTATTTTAAATCGTTTAAATTAAGTTTAGTAGGTTTTTGAGCATCATGATTATGCGTATTTCCAGAATAAATATAACAGTTTCTTAAAATAGCAGCACCTAGTTTATTTTTTGGAAGCATACCTTTTACTGCATGCCTAACAACAGATGTTTCATCTTTAGCTAACATCTTGCTTGGTGTAATACGTTTTTGCCCACCAGGATAACCCGTATATGAAAATAGCTCTCGGTTTGACATTTTTTTACCAGTCATAACTATTTTACCTGCATTAATTATTATAACATAATCTCCACAATCAGCATGAGGAGTATAATTTGTTTTATATTTTCCTCTAAGAACTTTTGCAACTTTAGAAGCCATTCTTCCTAATACTTGTCCATTGGCGTCAACAATGAACCATTTCTTGTCCGCATTTTCTTTGTTGGCTGATAATGTTTTATAACTTAATGTATCCACTACTTTATATTTATTTATTTAAGGGCTGCAAAATTACACTTTTTTATTTTTCTGCAAAACTTTATTATTTATTATTCTAAATTACATTTAAATTTTTACCAACCTTTACAAATGCATTAACTGCTAAATCTAATTCTTTTCTAGAATGTGCTGCTGAAATTTGAACTCTTATACGTGCTTGATCTTTGGGGACTACAGGAAAGAAAAAGCCAATTACATAAATTCCTTCTTCAAGCAATTTATCTGCCATAATTTGAGATAGTTTTGCGTCATATAACATTACAGGAACTATAGCATGTGACCCTTTCTTGATATCAAAGCCTGCTTCTATCATTTTATTTCGAAAGTAGCTTGTGTTTTCTTGCAGCCTATTTATCAAATATTTATCATCACTTAATAAATCGATTACTTTAATCGCGGCTCCAACGATAGATGGTGCTAATGAATTAGAAAACAAATATGGACGAGACCTTTGTCTCAACATATCTATAATTTCTTTTTTCCCAGAAGTAAAACCTCCCATAGCTCCACCTAAGGCTTTACCTAAAGTTGATGTTATAATGTCTACTCTACCCATCACATTACAATATTCGTGAGTTCCACGTCCATTTTTTCCCACAAATCCTGTAGCGTGACAATCATCAACCATAACAATCGCATCATATTTTTCAGCTAAATCACATATTTTATCTAGTTGCGCGATTGTTCCGTCCATAGAGAAAACACCATCAGTAACAATTAGCCTGTTTCTGTACTTTTGTGCGCTAGCTAATTGATGTTCTAAATCATTAATATTATTATTCTCATATCTAAAACGAGCTGCTTTACATAAACGAACACCATCGATAATAGATGCATGGTTTAAAGAATCCGAAATAATTGCATCTTCCTTAGTTAAAAGTGGTTCAAATATACCTCCATTTGCATCAAAAGCTGCAGCATACAATATAGTATCCTCCATACCTAAAAATTTTGAAATTTTTTGTTCTAAATTCTTATGAATATCTTGTGTACCACATATAAAACGAACTGAAGACATCCCAAATCCATGAGTATCTAAGGTATCTTTGGCTGCTTTAACAACTTCTGGATGAGAAGATAATCCTAAATAATTATTAGCACAAAAATTCAATACTTTTTGTCCACTACTAACACGAATACTTGATCCTTGTGGAGAAGAAATTATTCTTTCTTTTTTGAATAGTCCTGCATCTCTAATTTTTGTTAACTCTTTTTGTATTTGTTCATTAAATTTTACTAACATAAGTTTATTTTTAGAATGTAAAAATACAAAATAAAAAAGGAGACAAATGCCTCCTTTTTTCATAATCTAATGATTTAAAGAAAAATTTAACTAACCTAAGTTACTATACCAGACCTTGATCTAACATAGCGTCTGCAACTTTTACAAATCCTGCAATATTTGCTCCTTTAACATAGTCAATATAATCACCATTTTTACCATATTCAACGCATGAGTTATGAATATCTTTCATAATTTGCTTTAATTTTGAATCTACCTCTTTGCTAGTCCAACTCATTCTAAGTGAATTTTGACTCATTTCTAAACCTGATGTTGCAACCCCACCTGCATTAGCCGCTTTTCCTGGAGCAAATAAAATTTTAGCTTTCTGAAAAACTTCTATGGCTTCAGGTGTTGAAGGCATGTTTGCCCCTTCTGAAACTAAAATACAACCATTATTTATTAATTGTATTGCTTCATCACGATTCAACTCGTTTTGAGTTGCACAAGGAAATGCAATATCACAGTTAACAGACCATGGTCTACCTTCTCGAAAGTCACATCCAAATTTATCAGCATACTCTTTAATCCTACCTCTTCTAGTGTTTTTTAAATCCATAATAAAAGTAAGCTTTTCTGCATCAATACCATTTGGATCATATATAAAGCCTGATGAATCTGATAATGCAACTACTTTTGCACCTAAATCAGTGGCTTTTTGACAAGCATATTGCGCAACATTTCCAGAGCCAGAAATAACAACAGTCTTGTTAGCTAAAGAATCATTTCTTGTCTCTAGCATATTTTGAGCAAAATATACTGTTCCATATCCTGTTGCTTCTGGACGAATTAGTGAGCCTCCCCATGTAATTCCTTTTCCAGTTAGCACGCCAGTAAATTCATTTCTTATTCTCTTATATTGACCAAACATGAAGCCTATTTCTCTTTTTCCCACACCAATATCACCAGCTGGAACATCTGTATTTGGCCCTATATGACGAAACAATTCAGTCATATAAGATTGACAAAAACTCATCACCTCATTATCAGACTTACCCTTTGGATCAAAATCGGCACCTCCTTTTCCTCCACCCATTGGCAGTGTGGTAAGAGAATTTTTAAATACTTGCTCAAATCCTAAAAATTTTAAAATAGACAAGTTCACTGTTGGGTGAAATCTAAGGCCGCCCTTATATGGGCCTATTGCAGAATTAAATTCAACTCTATAGCCTCTGTTAACTTGAGTTTTTCCATTATCATCTAGCCATGGGACTCTAAACATTATAACTCTTTCAGGCTCAATCATTCTTTCTAACAACATTTTATTATTGTATTTAGAACGATCTTGAATGAACGGAATAACTGCTTCAGCAACTTCTTCTACAGCTTGCAAAAACTCTTTTTCATTTGGATTCTTGCTTTTTACTTCATTAATAAAATCATGGATATATTTTTCCATTTTATTTATATTTAAGTTAATGTGTTTAAAATTAAATTTGGACAAATGTAATTTTTTTTTTAATTAATGCGGAGTTTATATAAAAATCTTGTCTACATATTTTAAATAAAAAAAGTGAATGATTTTTAAAATGAAAATACAAATAAGAAAGTATCATTCAAATTTTTATATTTGCTCCAACTTATCATTAACTTTTTATGAACAAAATTTGTAGCTTATTAATCTTAATTTTTCTTAA
>Ga0160422_10000248_pt1 | contig 31619 bp, 24 predicted proteins | sample Fk160mmetaG_FD_108192 | JGI IMG/M metagenome (GOLD analysis project Ga0160422, IMG submission 108192) | Marine microbial communities from the Central Pacific Ocean - Fk160115 60m metaG | ecosystem: Environmental > Aquatic > Marine > Oceanic > Photic zone | place: The Central Pacific Ocean...
CTTGCTTGATGGCTTGCTTGATGATGACGGAATCTTCCCCAGCCTCGATGCCGCCGGTAATTGCACCGAAGGTGGAGCCATAGGTTACGGATTCAACCGCCGCAATAGTGTCGAAGTCGTAGGTCCGCTTGTCGGGCGTGGAATCCTTGAGCAGGCCGACTACTTGGAACACCGCGCCCATGGAAGCGCCATGGGCAAGGGCACGCGCAATCTCAATCTCAAATTGTTCGGTAACTCCCTTGGGTTTGTCTACCTTGGCCAGATTCTTGGCCAGGATGCCTCCTTTGTTGGTGCCCTGGGACGAATAGTTGATGATGGGCTGAAGAAGGGTGGGGTAGTAGATGGCAAAAGCGGTATTGCCCAGCAGGGAGCCCGATGCGCTGCCGTTGGCAACGCCAAGAACTTCTTGACGGTTCGTCTTGAATAGGGTGTCGGCAACGTCTGGATCGTTTTCAATTAACATGACGAATTCATCAACGGCGGTGGCGCGTCCCGCATCAACGTCTGCCTGAGTTGCGGTATAACCGATGGACGCGTCAAGCGATCCTTTGGAACTTCCGGTGGAGCTTGCCTGTGCAAGGAGCTGCCTACTGAAAGACTCCCAATTCTCCTCATAATCCCAAGCCTTGTCGTTTACCGATGCCAATTGAGCGCCCATGGAGGAACCGAAAGCGGTTGATTCGGCCAGACGAGTGAGGGAATATCCGTTTCCAAGTACCAAGGATTGTCTGATTGCCTCGCTGGAAACGGCCTTTGCCATCTCCTCGGCGGCAATAGCCGGGAGATTGTCGACGATATAGCCGGGTTGGCTTGTCGTTGCGTATACGGAACCGAGGGAAAGTCCCGAGGAAATGGACTTCGAAACCTCGAAGGCAAACTGACTGTTATCTCCGTTGAGGGCACTTAAGAACTCTATGGCCGCGGCGATGGAATTCTCACCTAGTTGCTTGGAATAGCTTGGAACGTTGGCTTTAGTGAGGGGGGCGCTGAGAAAAATTCCGTCCGCCAAACCCTTGGCGGCAAACTCAAGAATTCTGGACTTCGCCGGATCGAAATTCTTGAATTTCTGAAGGCTCCCGTCGAACTTCATAGTGAGGTTCGAGGTTTCCCTGTTCGAATCGATGGGTTCGATGCCCGGATAAAAGCCGCTGGCAGGGGTGGTGGATTCATTAATGAGCTTAAGAACGTTTGATATCGTGGAATGACTGGCAGTTCCGATTAGCGCATCCTTGTCTCCGCCATATGCTGATTCGTTGATTGCCTCAACCAGTGCCCGGGACAAGAGCTTGGCCCATTTGGGAGCCGTCTGATCCCATAAGAGAATCCTGTCGGGAATGAGATTGGGCAAGCTTCTGGCGGGGGCTTCTTTTACGGCTGCGATAATATCCTGTCCTGAATTAATTACGCTTTGCAGGTAGGCGGCATAGGCGGATTTGATGGCCTTGAAAAGGGAATCGTCGTTCAATCCGAAACTGATCTTGTTTGCCGCCAAGTAGTCCAAGGTATGATCCAGTCCGTCGGCCAGGGTGCCGGGAGGCATGGAATCCAAGATGGAGGTAAGCGAGCCCACGAAGGTCGGGCTCACTGCCGTGGGACCCACGGAGGAGAGAATCTCGTTCTGAATGAGATTGGAGGAGTTGGCGTCGATAGGACTGTATTGTGAGGATAGCCTCCTGTTTGCAGATGATCCATTTCCCACCTTAATGGAATTAAGGTTTACGAGAATTGCGGACTCGATGATGGACTTGTCGAAAGTAAGTTTACCATCCTGACCCCACACCTGTACTTGTGCAAAGAAAAGGCACAAAACGAGGGAGCACTTGAAAAGAGCCGTGGGCAAAAGCTTTCTTGTCATGAAGTAAGGGTTATTGAATCTCACTGGACAAGAGGGGTATTGGCAACTTAATTTTTCCGACTCCCTGCGGGAGGAGTTAATTCCGCATATTTTGCCGATGCTCCAAGCAGCGCCCCGCAAAGCAAAAGGCATACCGGGGTTCTGCTGGGAAAATCGACAAGGGAAAAGAGTAGAAAGGAAAGACAGCCGATCAGTAAGATGATGGGGAATTCGGATGGGCACTTAAGAGTTGTTCTCAGGCATAGCAATGGGTAGAGGAAAAAAATGATCACAAGGGGTATCCCGAACTCAGACGCGTATTCGAGCACGTCGCAGTGTCCATGACCCACTAGGGGCGTGTAGTTGTGGTGGGCGAATTCCAAACCGTAGGATCTTTGAGTCCTGATTTCCTTGGATTGGTATAAAGGATTGATTGCTCTGTAAGAGTCAAAACCGGATCCCCAAACAGGAGTATGGCGGATCTGGCGGATCAAATCTTTCCACAAGGAAAACCTAAGTGGTGATTTTCCAGCCTTAAAGTCATGATACTGGCTCAGGGTATTGTTCAGCATTTCCTGGGAGGTTGTTCTGCTCATCGAGAATGAAAAGCAAAGTAGAAGAAAAAGGACTAGTGAAGATCCCAGAACCGTTATCTTGTGCTTGTAAATATCAGACCTAAGTTTGAAGAGAATCCTGCAAAAGAACGCCACGGAACAAAATAGGAGTACGGTCACCCCGGAACGCGATCCCGAATAGGGAATGGCCGCAATGAGCAAACAAACCGAGAAAATTATGGGAAGGAGGCGTTTCTCATGTATGATTTTGCCTCTACAATTTTTAATTTGCCGATAGACAATAGCCAACGATGCAAACAGGCACAAAAGGGCAAAGGAACTCCAATGATTTTTGTAGGTAAAACTGGAGAAAAAATACCTGGGTTCGGGCGTGTCCCAGATCCCGAATATCTCCTTTAGGTTGTCGTTGGGCAAGTAGTTGAGCTTTTGGATGATCCCTGCGAGTGCGAGAAATCCTCCATTTATAGCTACTAAATAGATAAAAAACCTAATTTCACGCCTAGTCCTCAGTGATAAAAAAATGAGGACTCCAAAGGCTAGCTGGCAGACGAAATGTATGCTCGAATAGATGGACGAATTATCACTAAATGGGGTTTCGGGCAAGAAGGGTATTGGGTCATTTTTTAATTTGTCTTCATAGAGCTCGAGCAATTCCAAACAGGGAGAATCAGCCTGGCCGTATTTATCATGAAATTGATTTTTCAAATCCAGGAATATCGCCAAGGCAAGCTTGGGGTCCTTATCTTGAGCCACTGCAATGTTCCTGAACCCGTTTCTCAGTATTTCTATCTTTTCGACATTCGTTTCACGAGAAAAGTATTGGTCGAAATCAATCTTTTTCATATCCTCTTGCGGGATAATCTTATAACTCGGGTTAGTCCATGAAACCATACAGTGCAAACAGACTAGAACTATGGGTAAAAAGGAAAGCATAATACGCTTTCTGTGCTTTTTGTCATTCAGCAAGAGGGAAAGGATTGAAAAAAGGACGATAACATCCACGATCCAAAGATTTATGGGATGCCCCAACCCCGCCTTAGCCCATGAGGTCAAAATTAATCCACAAATAAGTAATTTCGACTCTCGATTCATCTAAAGTTCAAATTGTTATGGAATTACGTAGTTGTTGACACCCCAATCCTCAAGTGGTCTAATTGTCGACCTGCCCTTTTTAATACTAATTCATCTCATTTATCAAATGAAGAGTGTTTTGATCAGAATTACCCTCCTTTTGTTACTGCTTCCTACATCTGCTTTTGGGTTCAAGGAAACTGCCTTTGGTAAACTGGATCTTTCGGCAACGTTGTCGGGGGAGTACGATTCTCGGGTTTTCGGTATTTCTTCGACCGCCTACACGGCATCCAAAAACTCCAATTCCGGCCTCATCGCGTCCGATGAGATTAAAAGCGAGGATGATTTTATCGTCCGATTCACTCCCGTCCTCACTCTTTCCAAAAAACTTGGCTGGTTTACCTTGAAGGGTTCGGGCGGGATTCAGCTTGCCCAATACGTCAAGAACCAGGACAAGAGCTACGTCATACCCGTTACCACACTTACCGTGGATTTCGACGAGTCTCTGCAAAAACGCTTATCAACCAATGCCAAGATACGTTTTTCGGCCACCTTTGATCTTGGCCAGCATATCGACACCAGCGTCCTTGAGCAGGACCTTGTTTCCTATACCTACTTCAACATCGGACTCAATGCCAGGTATAATCATAGCCCCAAGTTTGCAGTTGGCGTGGGTACAAGCTACTCACTCAGGGATTACCAGACCGGATCTGTATCCGAGCGACCATACAGGGATTTCCATTCCATCCCTATTAATGTCACGGCTTTCTACATTTATTCCGAAAAACTGGATTTCTATACCCAATATGGCTACAGCGCGACCACTTCTCGCAAGCAAAACTCCAGTCCGAACCTAATTGACAGCAAATCGCACTCGGTTTCGTTCGGTGCAAATGGCGATCTTACACCCAAGCTATCGGGGAATGCCCAGATCGGTTATACGATTGTAAACTATGACAACCCTACCAATCGCAACCAGAAAAACATGACCATGGGGCTTGGTCTCGACTGGGTCTTCAACACCAAGACTTCTGCCGGCATTGACGTTGATCGTTCTTTTTCTCCCTCTCCACAGGGCTTTTCCATGTTTAGCACCATGAGTCGCCTTCGGCTTAATCATCGGCTCATGCAAGACCTCACTGCCATCGGCTATGTTTCGGTAGGAGTTGTAGACTATACTTATGCGAATATCCCCAAAATTGCTTCGAGGGATTCTTCCTCCCTCAATCAATACGGCTTTGGCTTTGAGATTACCAAGAACATAAACCAGAACTTCACTGCTGGCGGCGGGTATGACTATTCCTATTCCGACCGAGACCAAGATTCTTTTGGAAGGCATTTGATACGGGCCCAAATAGTTGGTAGATTCTAGCATGAATCTCAATTCATACCCCCTTTCGCTGCGGTGCTTGGCACCCTTTGTCCTGGGCGTCTTTGCCTGTAGTCTTCTTTTGAGCCAAAGCAAATATACTCTGGATCCTTCGGTCAGAAGGGACAAGACGGGATACAAGCTAAGATCCGGCGACAGGGTTCGCATTATCGTTCAAGGCGAAACGGACGCTTCCGTTGAGGCAACCCTAGGAAACTATGGTACCGTGAAACCTGCCTATATCAATGAGCTCAGTCTGTCCGGCCTAAGTGCGGAGCAAGCTGCCGCAGAAATAACCAAACAATATCAGAAGCAGTTGATATACAGACGACCTTTCGTCAACGTGGTCGTTACCAAGTACACGGAACAGGTTGTTTTTCTTTCCGGGTCGGTAAACAAGAAGGGTCCCTATGCCTTTCCTCCCGAGGTGGAGGCGATGAGTATCGTAGAGGTTATAGCTCGCGCGGGCGGCTTTTCGGAGGTTGCCAAGAAGAACAAGGTCTACGTTACCAGAACTTTCTACAACAGCAGAGGAGAGTCGACCGATACCAAGACCTATGAAGTAGACGTCGAGGCCTTGAGCCAAGGCACCATTTCTTCCGGTTCCGCCAAAAGGTTCTGGATTTATCCGGGTGACCGAATAGAGGTACCCGAGAGGTTGTTCTGATGGAAGAGGACTTCGACAACTTCTCCTCCTCCCCGGTACAGAAGGGGAAATCAAAGATCAAGGGTCTTTCCGACTTCTTGCTGATTGTTCGGGACCGCTGGCTTCTGGCGATCGCTCTTTCCTTGCCCTGCGCCCTTCTCTGGGTGTTCTACAAGCAACAGGAACCCGACAAATTCCAATCCAGTTGCTCGTTCAGTCTGACGCCTCCCCCCGCCATTCTGAATCTGCAGAGCGTTGAGAGGGATAGTCACCTCGAGGGCCTTATCTCCCGACATACCGAAGGTTTGAACAGCGAGAAGCTGAGGATTAACGTTGCGCACCAATTGGACAACAATCCCCAGTACAAGTCCGTCCTTCTGGGACCTTTTCTCAAGCAAGGGGTTCGAGTGGGCATCGCTTCTGCCTATAGTTACCGCATTACCCAAGCGGGAAGCAAGAGCAGGCCCCGCTTCATCATTACTTCCGATGCAAGGAGCGCATTGGGAGCCAAGTACGTGGCGGACGTGGTCCAGAAGGAATACGAAAAACTCCACAAGAGTACCAAGAGCGAAAAAGTTGAGTTCGTAAAGCAGACCTTGGAGGACCTTCTCGATACAAGCCTGAGCAAGGAAAAGAAAATTGCTGCGGACATGGCCAATTACAAAAAGGAGCACAACCTTCCTTTTCTGGAGGATGAGAAGAGAGATACGGGAGACAGGAAGAGCCAGTTTTCTTCCGAGGTCACGAAATCGAGGCTGGAACAAATCCGCATCAATTCCCTCCTTCGTCAGATTCTTGCGATCAAGACGAGGATCGGGTCGAATTCGAACTCGGTTTCCTCCAAGGACATCAAGGATGACATTGCCGTCATCAAGGAGTTTTTCGAAATTGATGCCATCGAGCAGTTTGGCAATATTCCGGCTCTCAGGCAGACCCTTTACGACCTGGAAAAAACCAGGAGAGACTATGAGGAGACCGGATCCGGTTACCTGGAGAGGCACCCCAAGATGCTGGAGAATGCGAGGAGCGTACAGCAGGTGAAGAGCGCCTTGAGACAGTCGGTTACCTCGGCCATAGAAGATCTTAGGGACAAGCACATACAACTTAGCGCCCAGGAAAAGGAGTTTGCCGACGAGATGGAAAAGGTGCAGAAGCAATCCGAGCAACTGAGCGAAATTGAAGAGACGCTCAAGAATTTCGAAAGAGAGCTTGCCGTGGTGCAAAGGAGTACCGATTCGATCCACGCCAGGCTTAACGACGTGAACATCGAGCAAGCCCTCCCTTCCGAGCAGGACGAACCTCTCAGGGTTGATTCGGTGGCGTATGAACCGGGCGGTCCATATGCCCCGGACAAGAACAGAATACGGGAAGAGGGCATGATGATCTTCGCGGTGCTCTTCATCCTTATTCCAGTATGTCTGGAATTCATCGACAACCGCGTAAAGTCCCCTTGGGACATTGAGGTCTTCGTAGGCAATGACCTGATCGGAGGCATCCCCAAGATCTCCGAGGTGGAAGAGCGTGAAAGGCCGCTTATCGTGGGTAATGATCTTGATGACGGTCTAACCGAGGCGTTTCGGAGCATGTACAGCAGGATTCAGATGAATTCACAAACGGATTATCCCAAACTGATACTGGTTACCTCGGCCATACCCAGTGAGGGCAAAAGCCTGATCTCCGCCAACCTTGCCTATAGTTGCGCAAATCACGGCAGAAAAACCATTCTTGTTGATTTCGACTTGCGCAGACCCGGTCTGCACAAGTTTTGCAACTTGGAGAACAGCAAGGGCTTGTTGTCCCTCGTAAACGACGTCGGGAAGCCGGATCAAGACGTTCAGAATTGCATTTCCGAATCCTTGACGGAAGTTCACCCGAACCTGTTTCTCCTTCCTTCGGGCGGCAAGACCCGGGCCGCTACGGAAATGCTCGAGCAGAACGACTTTTCGACCGTCATCGATTTGCTCAGGAGGAATGCGGAGGTTATCATCATCGATAGTCCGCCCATCGGTTTGTTCCCTGATTCTCTCGCCATTGCCCGCAAGGTTGATGAGGTACTTTTCGTTACCAGGTACGGCAAGGTCTCGAGGAAAATCGTCAAGACGCTCATTGAGAGCATCAATGATACCGGGGCCAACCTTCTGGGGGTTGTCCTGAACGACCTTCCGCAGAAGAAGACTCCCGGTTATTACTATTCCGGATATTACGGTTACGGTTATTTCAGGTACAAGTACTACAACAAGTACTATGGCAAGTCCGATGCCGAGGAAAAGCGGAAGAAGAAGCAGGCGGTTAGTTAGTACCTGATTTCCGAGGGAGGACTTTCGAAGGATTGCCCGCGACAGTGGTTTCTTCCTCTACGCTTGTGGTTACTACCGAGCATGCCCCTACGACGGCCGATTTTCCGATCACGACCCCCGGCAGAACGAATGCTCGGGCTCCCACGAAGGCGTTTTGCCCGACGGTGATCGGTTTCGTGATCAAGTCGAAACGCCCGCTTTCAAACTCATGCGTGCCGGTACAGAGGTAGGCTTCCTGGGCTATGATGGAGTTTTCTTCAATACGGATCTTGTCCAGAGAATAAAGCACCGCCTCCGCTCCTATGCATGCCCTGTCCTCAAGGAAGAGGTTGCGGGGGTTTTCAATTTTTGCGGACTGGTGGACGAAGGGATTGCCTTGAATCTGGCAACCGAAGCATCTTAAGACAAGGAGTCGCCACCAGTTGAAAGGCTTGGGGCTAGGCAGGCAGAAGAAAGTCCAGGCAAGCTTCCATGACAGTTTGTAAATTCTATGGCTCAAGGGCCAAGGACTTTTTCGCTTACCCATTGCCGTCTTTTAGGTATCTTATGTTTCCCATGAAGTACGAATACAAATCAATCTCACTGACCCCGGACGGGATTCGCGTCAAGGGAGATGATATAACGGAAAAACTGGCCATGCTCATCAATGAGGAATGCAACAATTATTCAAAGGATGGCTGGAGATTGATCTCCATTATTCCTTCCCTGAGAAGCGAGGGTGCGGTGGTCAGGTTGCTGGTGACTTTTGAGCGCGAGTCCATCTAGGGCTTGTTCCAAAAGGGATGAGAATCAGTATTCGATTCCGATGACCTCTCTGGAATTGACGCTAACCGTCATGAGAACGGACTCTTTTTCACACATCTCATATTCCAGGGAACCCTTGCCCCATTTCCCCTCGACGATATCTTGCCAAAAGTATTGTCGCCTTTCCCATAGTTCACCCTGCTGGGAGGCTTGGGCGAGCAAGACGTACTTGTAGCCCATCAGGAGATCCAGATCCCGGACCGTCATCCTGCGGATTACACCAAGCAACAATTCGCTCTTCAGCGTATTGAGGTTTTGAGCGGCCTCTTGACCCCGGACCTGCTTGAGCCGTTCCCCTTCCAGTTTAAGGGTTTGGATTTGGTTCTGAAACTGGGTATCAGGGTCCCATTGCTGGGTGCATCCAAGATAGAGAAAAAGGGACAAAGTGGCGATGCCGGTTGATAGGATCCCCATTAACGAAGTTTTGGTCATGACGAATTTCTGCCTAATGGCATTGAAGTTGCTTCTATCCATGCGTTGATTGAAAAAAACACATCTTTTCCACTCCTTCTAGAGCAACGAGTTTCCAAACTGTCGGCAAACATAAATTTGCCCGAACCCCAATCGGGTGAGTTTTTTTTCAGGCTGGTCAGGCTCCCGGTAGAAGGCGTTGAGACGGTGGTCGACGTGTACTCAAGAGGCTACAGGCTTTTTATCAGGCTTTCCAGAATCCTGAGCTCCTTGAGAAAACTGGAGATCGATTCGGACGCCGATTACGAGGAACCCTGCTTAAACAGGGTTCCCGTGGAGATTTCCATCGGTCCTTGCGACCCGACTGAACCAATTGTCCGGGAAATCAGGAGAGGATCCCCATTCGAGTTGGAGTCGAGGCTTCTGGATGAGCCGGAAGAAGCCCATTACTTCGTCTTCCATACGGACTCCAAGGACTGCGTCGCCAGAGCCATCAGCAGCCCTCACGGCTCCGGGGGATGCGAGTTGTGGACGAGGCTCATTTGCTATTCCTATGGTGCGGAGCAAAATCCTCCCCGCCGATTTTTTCGTCGCGATTTGCTGGTCAGCCAATAGTGTCTTGCCAACATGGCAAAGCAACCTGGTAGCCTTTCCTTACCCAAGCTTCTCCCCAACATTTTCACGACTATCGGACTTTGTTCGGGACTTACCGGGATTCGATTTGCCCTCGAGAAAGAGTGGGAAAACGCGGTCCTTTGTATCCTCGTAGCGGCTTGCTTCGACATGATCGACGGGCTCTCCGCGAGGCTCCTCAAGGCATTCTCAAGGTTTGGCGCCGAACTCGACAGCTTGGCCGACACCATTAGCTTTGGAGTTGCTCCATCCATCATTACCTACCTCTATATTCGTGATCCGATAAAGCTGGTCGAAGAGGACTTTCTTCTGGAATGGTATTGGATGCCCATCCTGTTGTTCGCCGCCTGTAACGCCTTTCGCTTGGCCCGGTTCAACGTCATGCACTTGGGCGAGTCGGAAACCAAGTCAACCAAGAGCTATTTCACCGGCGTTCCTGCTCCCGCTGCGGCAGGCTTGCTCTTGATGCCCCTTGGGTTCGACTTCATTCTCGCCCGCTTCGGGCAGGATTCCTTCCTGTCCAATTATCCCACCTGCATCGTTGCTTGGGTGGCGCTTGTCTCGGTCCTCATGATTTCCAGGTTGCCGACTTTTTCCTTTCGCAACGTCAGGTTCAACGTGGCTAGAAACAAGGCCATGCTGGTGTTGTTGGCAGTTTGCCTTGGAGTAGCCGTCTTCATGAAGGAAAAATGGATCTTTCTTTTTTCTCTAGGCACCCTTTACTTTTTAAGCATTCCCTATTCCTGCTGGACCCATCGCAAGGATTCCGACTAGGCAGGTCCTGATCCTGCGGGGTCTCGGGCCTTGCGGGCCATTTGCTTCAGGAGCTTGGGGGCATTCTTGTTCCCAGGGTCAAGGTCCAGCACGATCTTGAGATGCATTTCCGCCTTTTCAAATTCTTTTTTCGATTTTGCGGCTTTGGCCAGTTCCATGTGCGACGGCCAGTAATTCCAGTCGCTTTCAACCGATTTGATGAATCGATCGATGGCATAGTCGAGCTCCTTTGATTCGAGGTGCAGCAACCCTTTTTCATAATTCGCTTCCGGGAAGTGCGGATATAGCCTGAGAGCCTGGTCCAGAAACTTGGACGCCTCGGCCTGGTGGCGGTTCTGATAGTTGCACTTGTAGATGCCCAAGCTTGCTTCGCCCGATCTTCTCCTGACTTCCTGCAAGGTCTGCAGTTGCTTTCGAGATCCATGAAAATCCAGTTTCTCCAAGTGGATTTCCTTGGCTTTTTCCATTCGCTTCTCCTCATCCTTCAGGGATGGGATGGCTTTCCTGAAGTAATGCTCGGCGTCTTTTGATTTTCCCTGCCGGAAGTACAGAAGGCCTAAACGAAACTCGCCCATGGCCTTGGAGCCCTCGAACTTGATGGCTTGCTTGAAATACCCCATCGCTTTTTCGGCATTGCCTTTTTGACTCCAGATGATGCCGAGCTGAATCGCCGCATCCCCCTTGGTTTTCCGGTCCTCATATGCCTCTTGCAGAAGAAGTAGGGCGTCTTTGTCACTCTCATCCTCAAGCTTGATCTCGGCAAGGAGCATCTTGGCTTCGCTATGGTTCCCGTCAATTTCCAGCATTTTCCTCAAGAGTGCCTCGGCCGCATCCGGTGCCGGCTGTGCTTTCAGGGTTCCGTCGGGCAAGGAGCTTTCGCCCGCATAAAGGTGTCTGGCCAAGTCGAAGAGAGGGCGCGTGTCCCCAGGAAGCAGGTCGACCGAAATCTCCAGCAGAAGCTTTACGCGGGCAAAGTCATCGGGGTGACGAAGAAGCCTTGCCAGATCAAGATGCGATTCACCGTCAAGGGGATCGAGGTCGATCAGCCTTTCCAGGAAAAATTGAAGTTCCTGAACGTTCTGGCGAGACTTGGCGATTTCGGATGCCAGCTTGAAATAGGAAGGCTTGTCGGGCTCGAGCTCGATGGCTGAGCCGATCGAGGCCGAGGCACCCTCAAAGTCTCCCTGCAAGTGAAGCAAACGGGCCTTGATCTCATGCACGCCTCCCTGGTCCTGCCCGAATGCCAGAGCCTTTTCGACCAATCCGGCTACCTTGGCGAACTCCTTTTGCTTGAGGCATGCATTAGAAAGGGCAATCAGGGAAGGCATGTGATCCGGTTCGCAGGCCAAAGCCTTCTCGAGATGCCTCAAGGCTTGTTCATTGATTCGGTCCAATGATCTTAACCTGCTTTTTTCCGCGTGGTTGCTCGTTTGGCAACCGTCCTGCGTCTCTTGGACTTGGATGCGGGCGGTTTGCGGCCGTTGGCAGAGGAACCTGCAGTCGACCGTTTTGCCCGGGAAAGGGCCTTTGCCGCCTTTTCGTTCATCAGCAATACGGCCATATGATAATGAGCCTTGGCGAACTTAGGATTGATCTCGATTGCCTGATCGAGTTGATCATAGGCATCGGCGTATTTTTCCTGCTCATTGAGCAGTAGGCCGAGACGGTAGAAGGCCTTGGAAAATCGGGGATCGATGGCAATCGCCTTGCGCAAATGTCTCTCGGCTCTCTGGGGATCCGATTTTTTGATCAGCGTCCCGTCGGATTCAAGCCTTTCACCCGCAACGAGAAGCTTGGAGAACCAGTAGTGACACTCGGCGAAATCGGGGTTGATTTCGAGGGCCGTCTCGTAGTTTCTGATCGCTTGGTCGTATTCCGAAGGGTTGGTGAGAATGCGGGCTAGGTTGAAATAGGCCTCGACGAAATTCTGGTCGATGTCGGTGGCTTTTTGGAAATGGATCTTGGCTTCGTTGAGGTCGCCGTGTTTTTCACTGTGGTGGGCCAATTCGTAATAGGCGAGGGCGAAGTCCGGGTTGATGTCGAGGGCCCGGTAAAAATGCTTCTTGGCCAAACCCGGGTCGTCGTCTTCGCGCAGAATCATGGCCAGGTAAAAATTGGCTTCTGCATGATTCTGGTCGATGGAGACTGATTTGGTCAGGTGATCCGAGGCCATTTCGAGGTTGCCTTCCTCGTAGAGGATAACCCCTAGCCTGAAGTGAGCCATGGCATTTTCCTCAAAGTGGTCGATGGAGAGCTGGAAATGGGCCTTCGCCTTTTCCTTGCCTCCGGTCTCGGCGTGGACGTGGGCCAGCAGGTAATGGGCTTTGGAATACCCTTCATCTATTTCCAGCGCCTTGAGCAGATGCGTCTTCGCTCCCCGAAAATTCTTCTTTTTTGAAAGAATGCCTGCCAAGTTGTAATGGGCTTTGGCGTGCTCCGGATCGAGCTTCAGTACTTCCTTGAAGTGTTCCTCCGCCTCAGGCATATTGGTCTTGTCCACGATGCTGCCTTCCTTGTCGGTTGCAATGCCCCCGGAAAGAAGTTTGCCCAGATAGTAGTGGGCCTCGGCGAAGCTTTCGTCGATATCGATGGCGGTTTCATAGTTTTTACGGGCGGAGTCGAAGTCGTCGGCGTTAATGAGGAGCTTTGCCTTTTGAAAGTAGGCGGAGGCATAGTTCTGGTCGATCTCGGTTACCTTGTCGAAATTGTTCTTGGCTTCCTCGAAATCCTTCAGTTCAACGAGGAGAAGGGCATAATGGAAGTAGGCGTCGGCAAAGTTCGGGTTGATTTCCAGGGCATTGAGAAAATGGTTCCGGGCAGTCTCGAAGTCCTTCTCGGCTGCCAGCGATATGGCAAGCTCGCATTCCGCCTCGGCAAACTCTCCGTCTAGGGAGACTGCCTTCCTGAAATGATCGAGGGCCTTCTCCCGATCTCCCTCTTTCTTAAAGAGCAGACCGAGCTTGTAGTAGGCCTCGGCGAACTCGGGGTTGAGGACGATTGCCTCCTCGAGGTGAGCCTTGGCTTTCATTTCGCGGGACTAGGCACGGTTTCCACTATTTTGAGGTCATCACCCAGACGCCATCCCATTCGCCCTTGGGCGGGTTTTTCTTCATGTGGCTGCAACGGTCGATATAGAGATGGGCGGCCTTGTCGTTCGGGTTGATCTTCTTGACCGAGTTAAAGAGCTTGGTCGCCTGGTCCCATTTCCCCTCGTTCCATGATCGGTATCCGTCGTTGAAAAGCCCGAGAGCCTCTACCAGATCGGGGTAGGAGTCATCGTCGTGGAAATCGAGAACCTCGAATACGCCGACCGGCTCGGTCTTTCCCTTTACGATGACGTAGTCGACCTGTCTCGTCCGGTAGGTCGCCTTGACCGCCTTGTAGGTAAACTCACTGATCAGGATGTGGGCCCCGTACTGCTTGCAGGCGCTTTCGATGCGAGCGGCCAGGTTAACCCCGTCACCTATGACGGTATAATCCATTCTCTTGGGGGAACCGATGTTTCCGGAGACGATTGAATCCGTGTTGATGCCCATTCCGTGATCAATGGCCATCTTTCCTTCGGACGATCTCTTGTCGTTGAATACCTTGAGGTCGGTCATCATGCGGATGGCGGCACGAACGGCCCGGTCGGGATCGTCCTCGTGGGGAACGGGGGTTCCGAAGATGCACATCATCGCATCCCCGATGAACTTGTCGAGCATCCCGCCTTCGTCGGTGATGCAGTCCACCATTATGGTAAAGTAGTCGTTGAGCAACTTGACCGTCCCCTGAGCTCCGAGCTCTTCGGTGATGGTGGTGAAGCTTCTGACGTCCGAAAAGAGGACGGTGCCGACGCTTTGCTTGCCTCCCATGATGTCTTCGTCACCCCCACCCGTAGTCATCAACTGGTCCGCAAGTTCCGGATCCATATAACGCGACATGGTCGACTTCATTCTCTTCTCGGAACTGATGTCCTCGATCATCAGCATGGCACCCATGATTTTTTGGTCGCTCTTACCCGACTGATCTCCTCCGGTTATCCTGTCGGTTTTGCCCATCAGGGGAGTCAAGGTGATGTTGACGGAAAGGGTTTCGCCTTCGATTTGAAGTTCGGCATCGAGAAACTCCTCGTTTTCCTGTACCGCCTCAAGTTTGTTTAGGAGCCAATCGTTGGGGCCGCTCAAGAGACTGGAGGCCGACTTTTCGAGGATGGCGGCTTCATGGGGAATCTTGAGGATCCGCAATCCGGCGGGGTTGCAGGTCTTGACGACACCGTTTTCGTCGAAGGTGAGAACGGCATCGTGCATGCTGGAGAGGATGCTCTGAGAGTAGTTCATTTGGCTCTGAACGTCGTCGAAGAGCTTGGCGTTCTCGATGCCCATCGAGATTTGCGAGGTAAAGGCGGCCAGCCTTTTCTCGTCCTCGGCGTTGAAGGACCCTCCTCTCTTGTTGAGCACCTGGCTTACGCCGATCGTCTTGCCCGCCTTGCTGAAGACCGGCATGCAGAGGATCGACCGGGTGAAAAAGCCGGTTTGCTTGTCGAAGGACGGGTTGAAGCGCAGATCGGCATAGGCGTGGGGTATGTTGACGGCTTTTCCCGAAGTAAAAACTGTTCCGGATATGCCGAGGTGATTGGGGATTCGGATGGTTGACTTCTCATCCAGTCCCTCACCGACTTCCGTATAAAGTTCATTGGTCTTCTCGTCGTTGATGAAGAGGGTGGCCCTCTCGCAGTCAAGCATGGTCGAGATCGTGGTGATGATCTTCTGCAGGAGTGGAGTAAGCTCGAGCTCGGATGAAACTTGGGAGACGACGTCGAGGAATTCGAGTTCCTGTTTTCGGGCCGCCTCGATTTGCTCGACGATGATGTTCCCCTGGATGGCGATGGCCGCTTGCTCGGTCATGGCCTCCAGCATATCCAGGTCGTCCTGTTCGAATTCCCCGTCGATCTTGTTGAGAATCTGAGAAACGCCGATCTCTTCGCCGCTAACGGTGCGCAGCGGGGCGCAAAGGATGCTCTTGGTTCGAAAACCGGTCCGGACATCGACCGCTTTGTTGAACCTCTCGTCCTTGTAGGCGTCGTGAATGATGACGCCCTCGTTCTTGGTAAAGGCCCAGCCGGCCACGCCCTTGGTGTTGAGAATGCGGATTTCCCTTCTGAAATTTCCCTGGGCTATGCGGGAGTAAAGCTCTCCGGTGGCCGGGTCGTTGAGGAAGATGGTTCCCCGTTCGGCTCCAATGGTGGAGGTGGTAATCTTGACGAGGGTTTCCAGCGCCTCGTCCAGGCTTTTGGTCTTGGCTAGGTCCGTGGTGACCTGCAAGAGCATGTCCGAGAACCGCGAGGTTCTCTTTGACTTAAGTCCTTCGGCGCTTTTCGAATCGGATTTTTTCTTATCTTCCATGGGTCTTTTCCAGTTCAGAGCGGAGCTCGATGATGGTTTCCTGTAATTCCTTGAACTCCATTGTTTTCAATTGTTGTTCTTTCTGGATGCTCTCCTTGTGCAAGTGGCCTTCCTGGTCGATTTCCTCTCTCAGGGCGTTAACCATTCTCTTGAAGTGGTTAATCTCATTCAGGTGGGACGCCACCGCTGACTGGACGGCGTCTTCCCTAAGGATTTCCTCCTCCTCAAGTTTAGACCTGAGCATGGCCACGTTTTCACGGAGGGTGCGAATTTCCGAGGCTGCATCATTGACCGCCCTTTGCACGGCATCCTCCTGGCGGCTCTTCCCCTCATCCAGTTGGGCTCGCATGATGGAGACAGAGTTGCGCAGTTGCTGGTTTTCCTTTGAGGAAGTCGCAAGGGCTTTCTGAACGGCTTCTTCCGCCTCGAGGTTCTTGCGGTCGATTTCCTCCCTCATTTCCGAGATGTTTTGCTTGAGAGAGCGGATCTCGGATTCTTTCTGGGACAACGCCAGTTGAGCCATGGAGGCTTTCTCGGCTAGGATTTGATCCATTTTCTCACGGGTCGAGGCAAGGGTTTGCTTGAGAGACTTGATCTCGGCAGCCGCTAGGGCTTCCATCCGTTGGGCGCTGGCGGATTCCTGGTGCTGGGCTTCCTCCAACTCGTTTCTCAAGTGCTCAATGGTGTCGCGAAGGGATTTCTTTTCCCCTTCGGCTCTGGATATCGTTTTCTGGATGCGGTCCTCCTGCCGGTTCTGGGATTGTTCCAGTTGATCCCTAAGTCCTTGGAGGGAAACCTTTAGCTGGTTGTTTTCGGCGTGGGCGGAGGAATAGGCGTCACGAATGCTGTTTTCCTTGTCGATCTCGGCCTTATCCAGTTCATTCCTGAGCTCAGTAATGGTTGATTTAAGGGACTGGATTTCCTTGGCGGAGGTAGCCCTTGCCCGCTGGACGCGCTCTTCCTCCCTTGCCTTCATCCGCTCGACGTTCTCCCTGCTGAAGGAAAGGGCCTCCTTGAGTTGACGGATTTCATCGTTCGACTTGTTGATGGCCGACTGTACGGCATCCGCCTCCTTTGCGGCAGCCAAATCGAGTTCCTCCCTCAGGGAACCGATGGTCTCCTTGAGGGATTTTAACTCAGAGGCATGAGCGCTTGAGAGTTTTTGCGCAGCTTCCTGCTTGTCCGCCTTCATCCGTTCGAGCTTTTCCCGCGAAAGAAAGAGGGTAGCCTTGAGGGAGGTGATCTCGGCGGAAGATCTCGAAACAGCCTTCTGTACCGCTTCGGCCTGACGATTCCGGGCGTCATCAAGCTCTTCCCTCAGCGCCTCGATGTTTTTCCTGAGTGAATCCACTTCCGCCCTGGAAGCGGAACGGGCCTTCTGCAGATCGTCCTCATGCTCGGCGCCGACCGTATCCAGCTTGAGTCTCAGGCTCTGGGAGGACGCGCGAAGTTGCTCCAGCTCCATATTCAACTCGCTTTTTGCCTTTTGCACGGCTTCATCCTTATCAATTCCCATGCGGTCGATCTCAACCCGGAGCTCGGTTATGTTTTTTTTCAGTTCCAGGTTTTCCCTGTTGGCATCGGAGAGGGCATTCTGAGATTCGTGCCGGGCTTTTTCCTTAGCCTCCTCCAGGCCGCTCCTTAAGCTGGCCACCAATTCCTTCAGCTGCTTTTGCTCACTGAGATGGATCTGGTTGGATTTCTGTACCTCGTCATCCGCACGGGCTAGGCTTTCCTCCAGTTCGCTTCTGAGCTCGACCAACGTCTCCTTGAGGGAGGTGTTTTCGCGATCTAGAACGGCCAGGCTTTTCTGGCGAATTTCATCTTGTTCCTGAGCTTTGTTGGTTAACTCATCCCTAAGCGCAAGAATGGTTTGTTTCAGAAAACGATTCTCTTGCAACAGGATTTCAGCCTCCTCTGGGGATAGTTGAGACATTAAAAAAATCTATCCTTTAGACGCGGCAATGTAAATAACAAGATTTGGAGTTTGAGGATTGTGCTTGCCAAGCTTACTCACTACAAATTTTTTGTCTTTTCCTTCGCATGAAACTCCAATACCTCAAGTCCAGTCCGACAATCTTGCCCTTGTTAGCCGCATTTCTGCTTTTTGGTTGCGAGTCTAATGAACGTAATGCGTCTCATCCGGATGATGAATCGCCAGGCCAAGAAAGCGGGGGATCCAATGAGCTTTCCGCCATTGTGAACGACACCGAAGCGGGCGTTAAGCAGGGCTTGGAGGACTTCTTGGGCGGGGGCGCCCCCCCCATTCGTGTCGACCAACCCATTGAGAAGATTGCTCCGGCAATCACCCTTCCCGATGCTCCGGTTGTCGTTGACGATCCCGACCCGGGCGTCAAGGAACCGCACAAGCCCGATCCGCTGGAGGACGCGGAAACCGAGAAGGCCCTTTCCGCACTTGAGGAAAATTCCCGTTCTCTGCAGGAATCTTACGACAAGTTGAAAAGGATCAACAACCGCAAGGACCAAGAAATAGCGACTCTCTCCACCCTAAACAAGCAGCTGATTGCCGAAGTAAACCGGCTTAAGGGCAGGGGCCTTGACCTCTCCGTCCCCGAGCTAACCGGTGATGGATCCGCCAACCTCAAGTTGCAGGGCCTTCGCTCCGAGATCAAGAACCTGCGGGGAAGTCTCCGCATCAAGTCCACTGAAATCGAGGATTTGCGGATGAGGAACGATTCCCTCGAGGAGCGAATAAGCGTTCTTGAACTGAATCCATCCAAAAAGCTCACCGGTTCCAATCCTTCCTCTTTGACCGACCTTATCTCCGGTTCCGATGCGAGCAAGCCTGCGGAGCCTACGGGTACGGGCTCAGGAACCAAGGAGCCGGGTCTTGACGACCTTATCAACAAGGCGCCCTTGCTTGGAACTGGCTGCAGCCTACAGTTCGACGCGGTGGTAACTGCCCTCAACGGCAAGAACAAGGAAGCCTTCTACACCGAGTTCTTCGTAGTCAACTCGGACGTAGAGACCATCTTGAGAAAGGGGGGGATCAACCTAGCGGACTTTTCCGGAATCGATTCCTATGCCGAGCTCTGGGCCCGGGCGAGAAAGAATTCCTTTCTTTACCCGAACGTTCAGAAGAACGTCAGGTCGCTCCTCATGAAATTGGTGGAAGACGGCCAAGGACAGCGGATAAGGACCGATATCAACGGCGCCGCTTCGCTGGAGGGGCTTCCTCCCGGCAAGTTTTACGTGATCGGGACTGCATCCCTGGGAAAGGTGGGGGTTACCTGGAGCGTCCCTGTTCAATTGAAGACGGGTGCGAACAAGCTCTCTCTCACCTTGGCTAACGCCGCTTGGAGCCTTTGAATATAGGCATTTTTATTGGAATTGCCAAGATACTTCAATTGCCGTAAGACTTTTAAAAATTAGATTAACCCCCGACACGTCATTATGAGTCCGGAACAATCATCCGATCACACGAAGCTCCAACTATCCTTTAGCCAGAAACTGAGCATTATCCTTTCTTTTGCGAAAGACAAGGTGGTGGAGCAAATCCAATGCGTCTGGTTCATCATCATGTACTTGATCGTCTTTCAGGTTCTGGTGTTGGGCTTGCCCATTGTTTATTCGCTGATGATTGCCGCCGGGATCGTCATCGTCATTGTGGGGCTGGCATTCTTCATGGAGGGACTCAGGCTGGGCTTGATGCCCTTGGGGGAAATCCTCGGATCCACCCTCCCGCGCAAAAAAATCCTCGGCTTGCCCTGTTTGCCCACCAGTTTGGCCTTTGGTTTCGTATTGGGAGCCTTCGCCACATTTGCCGAGCCTGCCATCGGAGTCCTGAGGGCTGCTGGTTCGGGTGTCGATCCGACGGCTGCTCCGCTTCTCTGGACGATCCTCAACACGGGAGCCGGATTGCTTGTGAACTGCGTAGGGGTGGGAGTGGGCATTGCCGTGCTGCTCGGCGTCCTGCGCTTCTACAAGGGATGGTCTCTCAAGCCCTTCATATACGCGGGCGTCATCGTTCTTTCCTGCCTGACTCTATACATGCAGTTCTCGGACGACAGGCTAAAGCACGTCCTTGGCTTGGCTTGGGACTGCGGGGCCGTTACGACCGGTCCGGTTACCGTTCCTCTGGTCCTCGCCCTCGGCATCGGTGTCTGCCGTATCGTATCCACGGGCGGATCGAGCAACACCGGTTTCGGGGTGGTTACTCTTGCTTCCCTTTTCCCGATTCTCGCCGTGATGTGCTACGCCCTTTACTTGTTCAATGCCGATGAATACTACAAGGCCACTTACTCCAAGGAAAAATGGCACACTGAAGCCGGTGATTACGGAAAGAACTATCCCGAGGATCTCCAAAAGTTTGGGGATTTGAAGGCGCAGGCCAGGCTTGAGTCGGCTGGCGGGGTAGGCGAGTCTGAGCTATCTTGGTCCCTGACGCCCCAGGAGAGAGAAAAAATTCAGAAGGAGCTCAGCAAGTTCGGGCGACTGCCTGACGAATTTACACTTAAGACCAAGGTTACCAAGGGAAACATCAATGCCGTCCCCTTGACCGATGCCGATCGTGAGAACGTTCTGATCGAGGGAGCCAAGACCTATGTTGTGAGGGAGGGCTCCAAGGCTCCCGATGAAGTCTGGAACCCGAAGTCCGACATTGGCGCCGCGTTCTCCAACAAGTTCGATTTTTTCCCCAATACCTTCAAGCCCCAAGAGACTGACAAGAACAACAACGGCAAGGCTGACCCGGAGGAGGATTTTTACAGTATCGAACCCGATGGTTCCATCAACTACGCCAAAAAGGACGGCATTCTTTCCGGCCCGGATCCAGACCGTGGCGCTCTTGAAGGAGCGATATGGGCCATCGTTCCCCTCTGTTCCATTCTGCTGCTCGTTCTGATGGGCGGTTTGAGGCAAAAGCCCAAGCACTTGGACGAGCTTTTCATCGGCATAACCTGCGCCGTGGTCGGCATGTGTCTCTTCAACCTCGGTATCGCTCTTGGTCTGACCCCCCTAGGGGAGCAGTTGGGCGGTAACGTCGTATCCAGCTTCGCATCCATCCAGCCTTGGGAAAGCGAAGGTTTCGTGGAGCCCCTTTTCAAGTCCTCCACGGCTGGCAAATGCCTGGCCATTCTTTTCGGCTTCATACTGGGTTACGGCGCTACCTTGGCAGAACCGGCTCTAAACGCGCTTGGCTCGACGGTCGAGAAGATCACCGTGGGCGCCTTCAAGAAGAACCTACTGATGCAGGCGGTCGCGACAGGCGTTGCCTTGGGCATTGCGACCGGGGTCGCCAAGATTGCCTTCAACCTCGAGCTCTGGTATCTCCTGATTCCCCCCTATACCTTCCTGTTGATCCTGACCTTCATCTCAAGTGAGGATTTCGTCAATTTCGGTTGGGACAGCGCCGGGGTTACCACCGGTCCCATCACCGTTCCCCTCGTTTTGGCGATGGGCTTGGGTATCGGGGCGAAAACGGGGGCCATCGACGGCTTTGGTGTGCTTTCCCTCGCCTCGGTCGGACCTATCATCACCGTTCTTACCGTCGGGTTGCTGGTGAGGAAAAAGCCAAAACCCGAAGAAGAGGAAGCACCAACCATAGTGGAGGCATCATAAGATGAGCGATTTAAGTAAAAGCAACCAGGTTTCTCTTCTTACCCTTATTCTTCCCAAGGAGTCCGTCGTTCAAGTATCGGAAGCCGTCTCCTCGGCTGGAGCGGAAGGTGTCTTTCAGATCACGGCCCGCGGTTCCGTCTTGACCGGCGAGGGTCTGCTCAAGCGCATGTTTCCACCGCCAGCACCCGAGCAGATTCTTATCCAGGTTCTAGTTCCGGATTCCAAGGTCGACGCGGTCATGGAAGCCGCAATTGGAGCCGGTCACTTGGACCGTGTCGGTTCCGGAGCCGTTTTCACGATCAACTGCAACGATGCCTGGTTCTCTCAATCCTTTCCCGGGAGTCACTCCAATGACGAGGGGGATTCCAGTCCGGTGGGCTCGGGTGAACTTGAGGCCATCTGTTGCATTTGTGAAAAAGGGATTGCCGACGACATCGCCCAAGCCGCCCTCCAAGGCGGAGCTCCCGGACCCACCATTACCTTTGGCGAGGGTGGGGGAGTAAGGGACAAGATTCCTCTCCTGCGCATCACTAAAGGCCCCGAGAAGGAGTTCGTCTGGTGCGTCGTGGAAAAAGCGGATGCCGACGATATTTTCGGCGGAATGGCAAGGGCCGGCAAAATTACCGAGCCTGGTCGTGGATTCATGTACTCGATCCCCGTACGCTCGGGATTGGTCAATGTTTCCAGTACCGTTTCCTCCTCCGCCTATGGAGCCAACATGGAGCAGATTATTTCCGCTCTGGACGACCTCAAGGGTGGCAAGGACTGGAGAACCGCCGCTGATACAGGCAAGAGCCGGGCCCTCAAGACGACGCCTTTGCAAAACCTGGTCGGGCTTTATTGCATCGTCCCCCGCGATAACTACGAGGATGTTTACGATTCGGTTCTCAAAGCGGGCGCCCCCGGTGTAAGCACGAATTTCGGTGTTATGGTCGACTCGGGCTCGGATGACCAGAACGAGGAGTGGGCCTTGGTCTACACCTCGGTAGGACCGGACAGCGTCGACTCCCTCCGGGAAAAATTGACGTCGAGGCTGACGGAGCTGAATATCTCCCGCTTCGCCTTCTATTCCTTGCCTATCCCCAGAGCGCTTACCTATCTGGGCGGCTAAAGCCCGGTTTCAAGCCTAAGGGTTGCGAGCTTCCGTCGCAGGCGGTCGTTCTCTCATTTGCCTAGGTTGAACCTAAGGGAAGACCACTCGCTAAGGCTTTCGCGCTTGGGCGAGGTTTTCGCACCCATTGCATCGATTCGTTCCAGGAAACCCGCTTCGACCTTTTCCATTTCACGGGTGAGGATGCCCGAAAGAACGAGAGTTCCTCCTTCCCTCACCTGACCGACAAGCAAATCAGAGTTTTTCAGGAGTACGTCGGCCTGGATGTTGGCCAAGACTACGTCGTATTGCTTACCTTCAGGAAGATCCTCCAAGGGCAGTGTCTCGAAGTCCACCTTGCCCTCGATCGAGTTCAGGGAGGCATTGTCGATCGATACCTTGATGGCATCGGGGTCGCAATCAACCCCTTTCACGGTTTTAATGCCAAGAAGGCTGGCCGACAGGGAGAGGATGCCGGACCCGCATCCAACGTCCAGGCAATCCGCGACTTGGTTCGCCCTATCGGCAAGTATCGAAACCAATGCCTGCAGGCAAAGGCGGGTGGTTTCATGGTTGCCCGTTCCGAAAGCCATTCCCGGGTCCAGGTAGAGGGCATGGTGATCTTCCGGAACCAGATAACTTTCCTTTTCCCAGATCGGCACCCAATGGACGTTGTCATGCGCCCAGGGATGAAAGTGATGCTTGTAGGCTTCCTTCCAGTTTCGATCTATCAATTCCTTCAAATCGAAGGGGACCGCAAAGGGCTCCCCGAGGAGCGATTCCAGTTCCCGTCCCGCCTCGACGGCTTGCTCTTTGGAGTCGAAGAACCCTTCCAGCAAGCCCTTTCCGTCAAGGTGGCTTACCACCAGGCTCCAGTTGCTCGGAGCCAGTTCGTAGAGGGCGTCCTCAAGCTCGGCGACCGCGCCCGCCTCGATGGGGAGGCTGGCCTTAATCACGACTCGGGAAAAGGAATGGCTCCGGTGGAAAGGTCCCTGATGACCGCCGGAAGAAGCATATGCTCGACGGCATGAACCTTTTGCTCGACCATCTCCAGGGTATCGCCCGTCATGATACGGACTGGCGACTGGGCGATTATCCTTCCCCCGTCGATTTCCTCGTTGACCCAATGAACCGTGCAACCGGTAATTCCGACGCCGTAATCGAACGCCCGGTTAATTGCATCAAGCCCCTTGAAACTGGGAAGCAAGCTTGGGTGAAGGTTGATCACCCTCCCCCCAAAGGCATCGAGGAAAGGGCTTTTGAGGACCCTCATGAAACCGGCTAGTACGATCAATTCGGGATCAAGGGACCGGATCTTTTCAATCCAGATTTCTTCCGTCCGTTCATCCAGTTTCGTTTTGAAGGATCCGCCCTCGAGGCTGTGGCTTTCCACGCCGTTTTCTTGGGCGATCCGAAGAATCCCGGCATCGGGAACGTCGGCAAGAATGGCCTTTACCCTAGCGTTTCCGAGAAGTTGGCCTGCTTGAGCGCGCAGAACCGCTTCCGCATTGGATCCTTTGCCCGAACCAAGAATGACCGTATTCATTTCTTGACGGTTTGGGGAAGGGTAAGAATTTTATCAATCAGCGAGGAGGTACTGAGCCCCTCCAGGAAAGGCACGAACTTAATGGAGGCGCCGACCGACATGAGGGCTTTCCTTTCCTCTTGGTCGATGGTCTCCTCGGTATAGTCGCCTGATTTGACGTAGACGTCCGGTTGCAGGGCAAGGATTTCCTCCGTCAACCTTTGCCCGTCGAAAAGGGTAACCCCTGATACGCAGGAAAGAGAATTCAGCAAGTACGCCCTCTCTTCCTCAGGAAGGACGGGCCGATGGTCGCCTTTGAGCCGCCGGACGCTTGCGTCCGAGTTCATGGCAACCCAAAGGTAGTCCCCAAAGCCGGAAGCCTCCGTAAGACTGAAAACGTGACCGGCATGAACGAGGTCGAAGCATCCGTTGGTAAGAACGAAGGACTTCCCTTCCCGCCGGGCATTCATTCTGAAGGAAACGGCATCGGCCAGGGAAGTGGCGGATGTGCCCGTGACGTCCTTTTTGTTGATTGTGATCAAATCATTCCCCTTCGAAAAAACGCTTCGCTTTGCCCATGAAGCCTTCCTCCGCTGATAAGTCCGTATCTCCGCAAGATTTGCCGAATTCAACCAGTTTTTCACGCTGTTCCTTGGAGAGCTTACGGGGAACCTCGATGATCACCCGGGCGTAGAGGTCGCCCGTTCTGGAAGGCGATCTCAGGTTGGGCATGCCCTTGTCTCGAATGCGGAAGGTTTTGTTGGAGGGCGTTCCTGCGGGAATCTTGAGGGATACCTTTCCCTCTAGGGTGGGAACCTCCACCACGCCACCAAGGGTTGCCAACGTGAAGGGGATCATCATTTCATGAAACAAATCATCCTCATCCCTCTCGAAGAAATCATGAGCCTTTATTCTAACGTCTACGTAAAGGTCGCCGCTCGGTCCGCCCCTTGGGCCTGCGTCACCTCTTCCTCTCGAGCAAAGTCTGTTCCCATCGCCCACGCCCTTGGGAATGTTCACCTTGATGTTGGTGGGAGATCTTTTGCGCCCTTCGCCTTTGCACTCGGCACAAGGGTTTTCGATCGTCACGCCCGACCCACCGCAGGTCGGACAGGTCCTGCGGATGCTGATGAACCCTTGGTTGGATGCCACCTGGCCAATGCCTCCACAGGTGGAGCACATGGTCTTTCCGGACCCCGAGGCAGCTCCACTGCCGGAACATTGCAAGCATTCTGCATGATGGTGGTACTTGATTTCTTTTTCCACCCCGGTTGCGGCTTGCTCGAGGGAAATCTCAACACTTACCCTGAGGTCGGAGCCTCTTTGTTCGGCGCCTCCCCCGGAAGAGGGTCCACCACCGAAGAAATCCTCAAAGATACTGCCGAATCCACCTCCTCCTCCACCACCGAAAACGTCCCTGAAAAGATCGAAGGGGTCCACGCCCCCCGCTCCCGTTCCGCCACCACGGAAGGCATCGTGCCCGAACTGGTCGTATTTCCTTCTCTTGTCGCCGTCCTTGAGAACCTCGAAGGCTGCGGAGATCTGCTTGAATTTCTCCTCCGCCTCCTTGTCGCCGGGGTTCTTGTCGGGGTGGTATTGTACGGCGAGCTTGCGGTACGCCTTTTTGATTTCATCATCGCTGGCGTTCCGGTCGACCCCGAGCACTTCGTAGTAGTCTTTTTCCGACATCGGACGTAACTGGGTGTTCTAATCGGAATCTTCCTTAGCCGGGGCTTTGGCCAAGATAACGGTTGCGGGGCGCAAAAGTTGTTCCCCGATCCTATAGCCCGGGCGGACTGTGTTGATTACAATTCCTTCTTCTTGATCGGCATCCTCTTCATAGCCAATGGCTTCGTGGAATTTGGCATCGAAGTCCTCGCCCTTCGGGTCGATTACGGACAAGCCGTATTCGGACAAGGTGGATTCGAGAAGGGACATTGCCATGGAGAAGCCTTCCACGAACTGGGCGGCCTCCTCGTTTTTCTTGGCCTCGGCAAAGCCCAACTGGAAGGCATCGATGACGGGAAGCAGGTCCCCGATGATCTGCGATCGCGTTCTCTGGACCGCGTCCTCGCGATCGCGGATGGATCTTTTCCTGACGTTCTCGAGATCGGCGACGGCCCGCAGGTATTTCCCGTTGAGATCATCCTGCTTGCCATAGGCATCGTCCAGTTTTGACTGTAATCGGGTGACGGAGGCCTTTTTCTCCTCGTCCTGTTCCTCGGGAGCGCCCTCCTCTTGCTCGACTTCCGTCTCCGGATTTTCCGGTTCACTTTCTTTTTCTTCTTTTTCCATTTTGGTTGTTCTAGAATTTTCCACTGCAATCTTCCCTACGTTGAGCTTTTCCGCATTCGGAATTTCCCCGAAGCGTTTGGCTCATCATGCATATTGACAGAAAATCGGTCCGTAACCAAGACGCTAGTTTCCTCAGGAGAAGATAATGAGCAACTCGTGGAATATGGGCTCAAGGCCTGCTCCCCTTTGCACATGGGTTCACCATCCACAAGCAACCCGTTTCCTAGGGCGTGGATGAGCGCGGCGTCAGCCTCGGCTTCCTTCAGTTCGACGTTCTCGTCCGGAGCCAGGTTCAATTTTCGGATACGAAAGAATTTCGAATCCGCAATCGTTTCAATGCCCACCTCCTCCGAGGTGTGGATTGGACTTGGTTCATAATCAGTGAAATCAATGCATTGCATGGATTTCTCGACGTGCAGCTCCCTCGGCCGTCCGTCCAGTCCCTCCCTGTCCCAGTCGTAAACCCGATAGGTGGTATCTGAATTTTGCTGGATCTCCAGAATCAGGTTGCCGGCATCTATGGCGTGCATCCTTCCACTCTCAACCAGAATTGAATCACCTGCTCTGGAGGATACGCGGTGACAAAGGCCCTCAGCCGTATTCTCGGCAAGAGACCGGTGGAAGGACTCGGAGGAAGTGTTTCTTCTCAGCCCGATAAAGAGCCCCGCGTCTTCAGTGGCTTTCGCCACATACCAGTTCTCGGTCTTGGGTTCCCCTCCAAGCCGTTCCGCCACTTCGGCGGGCGGATGAACCTGGAGGCTCAGCCTTTGCGAGCAATCCAGCCATTTGACGAGGAGCGGGAAGGGGAGATCCCTTGGCCAACCCGGCCCCATCACCTGATCCGCTTCCTTCCGGAGCAGTTCCCTCAGGGGCAAGCCCTTGAAATCCGTATTCGAAACCACGGAATTGTCCTCTTTGCGGTCGACGATTTCCCAAGACTCGCCGAGGTGATTCGAAGGCGGGGTGTCGCGACCTAGGTAATTTCGGATCTCAGCTCCTCCCCAGACTCTCTCCTTATATATAGGTTCAAACTTGAAAATCATGAATTTATGCTGTTCTATACTAATATGTGTGATGTGGAAATACGTTTGTGCCGGGTGCCGGCATGATCTCGGGAACCTTGGATGGCGAATTCAGTTTCTGAGTCCGGAAGGGGCTTGGGCAGCGTGAGCCCGGGCAAAAAACCGTGGCTTGCCATAGCCAGCGGGGCGGGGGCTATCTTGTTGCTCGTTTCCCTGATTGACTACAACCCGGCCAGCTATCATTCCGTCCCGCCCGCCGGTTCTGACCCCCTGCTGGGGAAATTCGGAGTCATTCTCGCTCGATATCTCTATGGTTTTCTCGGCTTGGGAGCTTGGTTGTTGCCTTGGCTCCTGGCCATGATCACCTTTCTCTCCACCGTCAAATCCGATACCAGGGAAAAGGTGCGCAAACTCTCGACCATCCTGGTTGCGATCCTGTCCATTAGCGTTCTGGCCAATATTCGCGACCATTCCCTCATCGCCGCTGCCGAGGATACGATCTTTGCTCAAAATGCCTACGAGCATGGGGCGGGCGGGTCGCTTGGGGCCTTGTTTTATTCCGGCTTGCCCCTGTTCGCCGGTCCGGATGAAAGCATGGGTGGCTTCCTGAGGATTTGGTTTGGCGCTCTCGGCACTACAATCCTCATGATTTGTCTCCTGACCGGCAGCCTCTGCATTCATTTTTCCATGCAGCCGCTCAAGGTGGTTCTGGCGTTCGTTGGCGTCGGCCGAAAGGTTTCCGAGAAAATTCCCGTCAAGCTTTCCACCCCGACTCCGTCCGCTGATTCCCCTGAAAAGGACAAGGGTTCAGGCAAAGCGGAAGCGGAGAGCGAAGGCGAGGGATTTCCGCCGAAAAGTTCCAAACGGAAAGGCCTGTTTTCATGGTTTGGCAAGGATTCCGAGGATGACGTCCTCTTCGGGGACGTTTCCCTCCAGAAAGATGCCTTGATCGACGACGGTGCCCCGTCCCAAAAGAAACCCAAAACCAAGCGTTCCAAGAAAAAGGAGCCCGACCAGGCAAAGGAAGAGGATCCGGTGGAGGAATCAAAAGAGCCCGAACCGGAACCGGAGGCGCCCGATGAGGTCGAGATTCCCGATCCCGATCCGGAGGAAGACGATTCGGATGGGCTGGACGGTTTCAAGGTAGTGCGGGCAGCCAAGACGGAGAAGTCAGCCGACCTCTTCCCCGAACGAAAGGGCGATTACCATTTCCCCACCCTCGATCTTCTAATGGATCCGCCCGAAGAGGAGTCGAGCGGGGACGAGGATCACATGATCAAGGCCAAGAGGCTCAAGGAAACCTTGTCGCAATTCAAGATTGAGGTGGAACTGGGTGAAGTTCACACGGGCCCCGTGATAACCAGGTACGACGTTCATCCCGCCGCGGGGGTAAAGGTCGAAAAAATCGCCAACCTGGACAAGAACTTGGCCATGTCCCTCAAGGCTGAAAGCGTAAGAATTCTGGCACCTGTCCCAGGCAAGGGATGCGTGGGCATAGAGGTTCCGAATGCGAAGCCCGCACCGGTCTGCCTCAAGGAAATCCTCGAATCGAAGGCCTGGGCGGCGGCGGGGGCTGAAATACCAATCGTTCTGGGCAAGGAGGCTAGCGGTCGGCCGTTGGTTGCCGACTTGACCAAGATGCCGCATCTTCTGGTGGCGGGATCAACCGGTTCCGGGAAGACGGTATGCATCAACGCGATCATCGCCTCCCTTTGCTATCATTCGAGCCCCGAGGACGTCCGCTTCATCATGGTGGACCCGAAGATCGTGGAGATGAAGGTATACAACGACCTTCCCCATATGCTGATCCCGGTCGTCACTGAGCCCAAGAAGGTGCCCGGAGCCCTCAAGTGGCTCCTCGCTGAAATGGAGAGGAGATACCAGATTTTTTCCAAGGTGGGTGTGCGGAACATTGCCGGATTCAACGCCAAGATTCTCAAGGACAAGGAGGAGAAGGAAAAGGCCCAGTTGCTTGATGCCGAAATGTCGCCGGAGGAAAGAGCGGCCCTTTCGACCATCGAGGTGCCCCGGGACGACGACGTGCTGGAGATCCCGGAGAACAAGCTTCCCTATATCGTGTGCATCGTCGATGAGCTTGCGGACTTGATGATGGTTGCTCAGGCCGACGTCGAGACGGGCATCGCCCGGCTTGCCCAGCTCGCCCGGGCGGCCGGCATTCATTTGATAATCGCCACCCAGCGGCCTTCTGTGAACGTTATTACCGGGGTTATAAAGGCGAACCTGCCCAGCCGGATCTCCTTCCGCGTGGCTTCCTTCCGCGACAGTCAGACGATCCTCGACGCAAAGGGGGCCGAGGCCTTGCTCGGCAAGGGAGACATGCTTTTCATTCCGCCCGGCAGCCCGACCTTTTCCCGTGCCCAGGGTGCGTTCGTCAGTGACGAGGAGATCAACGGGATCGTTGAGTTCCTCAAGGTCAATGGCCCTCCGCAGATCATTGAGGAAGTGCGTGAGCAAATTGAATCAGCTGGGGAAGAAGACGTCCTCGGTGGGGATGGCGATTCGGATGAGGATCCCATGTTGCGCAAGGCGGTCGAGATCATTCGCTCTACCAAGAGGGCCTCGACCTCAAACCTGCAAAGAAAGCTGAGCATCGGCTACAACAGGGCGGCCCGCATCATGGATGAGCTCGAGGACAGGGGCTTGGTCGGTCCCGACGTGCAGGGGCAGGGTAGGGAAATTCTGATGGACCTGTGATAATCTTTCCACAATCGAAATCTCCGCTTGCAAAAAACGAATCGACATAGAAGTCTTTAGAAACGAACTCAAGAAGTAGATGGCTATTGGACAAAAACTGGAAGAGGCAAGAAACAGGAAGGGCATTTCCCTGAGGGAGGCTTCCGAGAGTACCAAGATTCGCGGGGATTACCTCGGCGCCTTCGAGGCGGGCCAGTTCGACGTCAAACTGCCGGAAGTTTACCTCAGGGGCTTCATCCGTCTCTACGCAAGGTTTCTGGGCTTGGATCAGGAAGCAACCCTTGCGGACTTGGACGTGGAACTTGGAAATACTTCCAACCGATCCCAGAAGAAATCGCTCGGATCCTTGAGTTCTTCGGATGCCCCTGAGAGCGTGGACTACGCAAACGTGTCCTCTCCCCAAGTCGCTTCCGCTTCAGCGGCCAGGAACAGCAGTCCTACCCTGGCCAAACCCTTGCTGATCGTCGGTATATCGTCCGTCCTTCTTTTGTTCGGGCTTATTATATACTGGGCAACTTCCGGTGATGACGGTGGCGAAACACCGGTCGCCCCGGGTGCAGGCTCCGGTTCTGTCACCGAAACGAATCCTTCCGAAGACAGACCGATTGTCGCTCCTGCAAGTCAAGCTCGCTCCCTTCGCCTTTCCGCCGTCGGCCCGATCAATAGGCTCATCGTGATCGACGAGGGAGCCGAGGATCAAGGCACCCTCGAATTCCCCAACCTAGCCTCCGGATGGAAGAAGGAACTGTCCTTCAAGGGATCGTTCAGGCTATGGTGTTCCTCGCTTGAAAACTTGAGGTTCTCCGTGGATGGCGACCCTGAAAAGAGGATCTCGGGCGAGGGTGGGGGAAGCTTCGCTTGGCCCCCGAAGCCTTGATGCCTAACTGTTCTCTTTCCTGGTCTCAGCGACCGGAAGGAGTAATCTTCAATTCAACGGCCTTGCCTTTTCTGATTACGACTACCTTGGTCTCGTTGCCGGCCTTGAGTGTGCTTATGGCATCGGTGTAGTCGTAAATGGTTTCCACTTTCCTGCCTCCCAGTTCGACGACGAGGTCTCCGCTTCGAAGTCCGGCCGAATCAGCCGGTCCACCTTTGCTGACACCCGAGAGAAGCAATCCTTTTTGGTCGGTTTGGGAGTAGTCGGGGATGGTTCCAAGATAAACCCTGAGTTTGCCTCTGGATTTGGGAGGGGGAGCTTGGGCGACGTAATCCATCCCCTCCATCCTCCCGACGCCTTCCACCAACCTTACGTAGAGCTTGGAGCAATCCACGATACCTTCGTAGTTGATTTTGTCGGGGGTATCGGAAGGCGAATGGTAGTCCTCATGCAAGCCGGTAAAGGCGCTCAGGATGGGGACCCCCTTGGTAAAGAAGGCGGTCGTGTCGGTGGGAATATGGCTGTCGTTCTGAAGGTTCAGGTTTATCCCGACGGGTATGTTTGCTCTTTGAATGAGCTTTTTCCAGGCGGTCGAGGATCCCACGCCGTGGAGGGTAAGCTTTTCCTCGTATCTGCCTACCATGTCCAAGTTTAGGTAGGCTATGATTTCTCTTTCCTTCGGATCCTTTTTATCAGGGGCGTTCGCGCGCATGAAAA
>Ga0160422_10000249_pt1 | contig 31597 bp, 22 predicted proteins | sample Fk160mmetaG_FD_108192 | JGI IMG/M metagenome (GOLD analysis project Ga0160422, IMG submission 108192) | Marine microbial communities from the Central Pacific Ocean - Fk160115 60m metaG | ecosystem: Environmental > Aquatic > Marine > Oceanic > Photic zone | place: The Central Pacific Ocean...
TGTAGTTGTCGGTCGAGTATCCCTGGGTCATGACCGGCTTGGGTCCGTTCGTCTGGATCAGTTGTTCCTTGAAGTAGTTGCCTGCGTTTCCGGGAAAGGCGGGCCGGTTCCAGACCTTCTGGAAGTCCCAGTCGCGCCCGAAACCATTGTCCGTGCCGGTGTGCCATTTGCCGACCTGAGCGGTCTGGTACCCGTTCTTCCTGAATACGGCCGGCCAAAAAGGGCATTTTTCCGGGTCGTAGACGCTACCCGGATATTCCCCCTCCATCCGCATCGAATTGACCCCGTAGGTCTGGTGCCCGGTGAGAAGGGTGGCCCGCGAACCCATGCACCAGGAGCCCATGTAGCAATGGGCAAAGCGAATGCCCTCCTTGGCCAAGGAATCTATGTGTGGGGTCTTCACCCAATCCGGGGCCTCTGGGTAGCACGAGACGGTACGATGGGACTGGTCGTCGGTGAAGATGAAGAGAATGTTCGGTTTCTTCGGCGCGCCCTTGGCCGTCAAGGCCAGGACGGGAAAGAGAAAAACAAGGAGATTGAGGGCGTGTCTGATAGTCATCTCTGATGGAGGGGGTTCGTAAAGTTCGGGGTCAAGAAGCCTTCTACTCGTTTCGCCCCATGCTTGTCGAAGAAAATGGTCTTCCCGTTCAGCCCGTCCCGCAGGCTAGGCGAAAGCCCGTGTGGGAAGTCGAGGAGTCGGGGGTGTTCCTCGTTCGGGCTCCGACCCGATAGCGGTTGCAGTAGGAATCGTGGCAAAGAAAGGAGCCTCCCTTGATTACTTTCTCAGTGCCTTCCTTCGGCCCGGTCGGGTTCTTTGAGCCGGCGTTCCGGCGCCAAGTGGGATCAAACCAGTCGGAGGTCCATTCCCAGACGTTGCCCGAAGCGTTGTAGAGTCCGTGCCCGTTGGCTGGGAAACTTTTCGCAGGAGCCGTCCAGAGGTGACCGTCCTCCCCCGTATTCTGGTCCGGGAAGGCGCCCTGCCAGATGTTGCAGAGGTGCTTGCCCCCGGGGGTCAGTTCGTCTCCCCAGGGGTAGCGGCTTTGTTCGAGCCCTCCGCGGGCGGCCTTTTCCCACTCCGCCTCGGTGGGGAGGCGCTTGCCTGCCCACTCGGCGTAGGCCGAGGCATCGTTCCAACTGACGTGGACGACCGGATGGTCTCCGAGTTTTCGGACGTTGCTGCCCGGTCCTCCCGGTTTGCGCCAGTCCGCCTTTTCTACTTTCGCCCACCAATGCATTCCGACCACTGTCTCGAATCGCTTGCGCTTGCGCTGAGCCTTGGGGATCTGCCCCACGAAAACGATGGACCATCCGAATTTTTCGGCCTCGGTTTGGTAACCGGTTTCCTCCACGAAGGTTTCGAATTCCGAATTGCTCACGCAGCAACGATCGATCAAATAATCGTCCAGTTCGAATTCACGGATAGGACCTTCGCCGTCGCTTGCCCAGCATTCCGGCCCCTCAGCTCCCATCCTAAACGAACCAGCGGGAATCAGGGACGCGTTTTCGACGGAGGCTTTAGGGGATGCTCCGCCGCGGGTCCCTGTGGTCTCGTCATGGGGCTTCGCTTTCTGGGGACGAGCGGAAGGGGCGCAGCAAGGTTTTCCGTTCACGACCTGGTCTTGAAGGTTAAAACTCGCATCAATGCAGAGGCTTTTGCTTGAATTCGAGTGCGTGCAAGCCCTTTTGGATATGGGCGTTTTGATGAAGCAACCGCCAGATGAGCTGGGTGGAGTAATTCTCGAACATCAGAAGAACCAGCCCCTTGTCGATGCCCAGGTAGCTTTTTGCGATCCAGGGCTGATCACCCTTGGCCTTGGTGAGGTAGCTGTAGGCGTCGTAGAGCCCGTATTTCCCGACAAGGCCAGGGATCTCGTACATATGTTCAAGAGCAGCCTTTGATTCCTGAGGCGTGAAGGGAAGAAAGGAGAGGGCGCCGTAGGGGGCGACCGTCCCGTCCTCGAGGAGCTTGTGCCCGGCCCCGATGGGATGGGAGCCGTATCGGCCGCTGTAACCTGTGGATGGGCTGATGCAGGCGGACATGCCCCAGGAATTCGGGCCGAGGCCCTTGATGCGGTGGGCGTTGTCGATTGCGTATTGCCGGGCGGCCAGGGACGCATGGCGTGAATTGGAAAACCAATCGCGCCCCAGCTTGTCACGCAGGTTGCGGAAATCGATGAAGGCATGGGTCCATTGGTAGGTAAAGGCGGCGCCCGTTCCGCAGATGATGAATTCCTCTCCTTTGTAGCGCCCCTTGTAGGTCTTCATGGCATAGTACGAATCGGATCCGGTGGCGAAATCGCTTTTCGGGGCGCCTGCGGCCAGGATATAGAGGAAGATGTGCTCGCTGTAGGCCGACCAGCCCCCGAACATGCCATCCTCGTTGATGCCGGGGGGAACTTTGTCGGGAAGGTCTTCCGGGTAGCAGGCGAGGTAGGGATGCTTGGTTTCCGGATTGGTGAACCATTTCCAGTTCATTTTCGAATACAGTTCATGGGTCAGGCGCTGGATTTCTCCCCCAAAATATTCGGATGCGGCCAAAGCTCCGAGGAGCATGGTACCTGCGGAGGCGTTGCTCAGCTCAATGTTATGGGAATCCTTCCATCCGCGCTTGCCCGTGTCGGGATCGATGAAGTGGTACCAGAATCCATTGATGCGCTTGAGGTTTTTGAGCGTCTTGAGGGTAATGAGGATTCTTTTCCGTCCCTCTTCCCGGGGGATCCATCCCCGTTCCACGCCGATTACGATGGCTGCGAAATAAAAGCCCTGATGCTCGATTGGAATGGGGCTGTATTTGTTTAGTCCCACATAATCCCCGTTCGACATACCATAGGTCGGGCTCTTCGGGTCGGAGTTCCATTCTTCCCAAAAGAAATCGAAACAACCGCGCAGTTCCCTTTCCATCAGAGGGCTAAGTTTTTGGGGAGTGGATGCTACGGTGAAGAGGGTGTTTTTTCCCAATGCGGAGGAAGGACCGCAATGCATTCCAAGCAGAAGCAAAGGAATGAAAAGGCGGCTGAAACGCTTGCCTTGGATCATTGGGGCACGGTTATCCATCCGGGGGGAATTGTACGATCAAACTTTAGGCGAGAATGCCCTTGATGACTTTCCCTTCCTCGGTCGGTCCGATAAGCCTTTGGTTGAGCCCTTGGTAGGCAAAACTGAAACGATGAGGGTCGAGGCCAATCTGATGGAGAATAGTCGCCTGGAGATCGCGAATCCCGACCGGGTTCTCGGCTACGTAATACCCGATGTCGTCGGTTTGGCCGTAGGCTCCGGGCTTGATGCCGGCTCCGGCCATCCACATGGTAAAGGCGTACGGGTGATGATCGCGTCCATAGAAGCCTTTCTTCAAGGTGGAGTTGCGGTTGTTCTGCATCATGGGGGTGCGTCCGAACTCACCCCCCCAGACGATCAGCGTTTGCTCGAAGAGTCCGCGTTGCTTGAGGTCGGTGATCAGACCGGCAAGGGCTTGGTCGATTTGCCGGCACTTGATGGGGAGGGTCTCGTCGATCGATTCTCCGGGGGAGGATCCGTGGTGATCCCAGCCCCAGTCGTAGAGCTGGACGAAGCGTACCCCGTTCTCGACCAAACGCCGCGCCAGAAGACAATTGTTGGCAAAGGTAGGATCGTTGCCCTTGTAGAGACGGCGGGGGTCTGCGGCTGATTCGGCATCGGATACGTGACCGGGCTTGGCTCCGTACAGTTTGAGTACGTGTTCGGGTTCCTTGGTCAAGTCCATCACCTCGGGGACCGACATCTGCATGCGGAATGCCAATTCGTATTGGGAAATTCTCGTAAGCGTCTCCGGGTCACCCACGTGCTTGTGCTGATACTCGTTGAGGTCCTTGATGGCATCGAGGGTTTTCCGGCGCGCCTTGCGGCCAAGCCCCTTGGGGTCGGAGAGGTAGAGGATGGGGTCGCCCCCGTCGGTCCGGCATTGCACGCCCTGGTAGAGGGTTGGCAAAAACCCCGAGCCCCAAAGGGATTTACCGGCGCTAGGGGTCTTTCCTCCCGAGGCTAGGACCACGAAACCGGGCAGGTTCTCGTTGTCGCTACCCAGTCCGTAGGTAACCCATGAGCCCATGGCGGGGTAGCCGAGGAGTGAATTACCGGTCTGGAGAAGAAGCTGGGCGGGGGAATGATTGAACTGCTCGGTATGCATGGAACGGATCACGCAGACGTCGTCGATGACGGAGCTGAGCCCGGGCATGAGATCGCTCACCCATTGTCCGCTCTGCCCATGTTTTTTGTAGTCAAAAACCGGCCCCATCATCTTGGGCGTTCCCTTGATAAAGGCAAAGCGCTTTCCCTCAAGGTATTCCTGGGGGCAATCCTTGCCGTGAAACTTGGTCAGGGCGGGCTTGTTCTCGAAAAGATCGATCTGCGAAGGGGAACCCGCCATGTGCAGGTAAATGATCGACTTGGCCTTGGCGGGGATTCGAAAGTCTTTGCCCTTGGCCGCATGGGCATTGCCCGTCAGCAAGTCATTGAGGGCGATGGAGCCGAAGCCCAGTCCGGCTTGACCGAAAAAGTGGCGCCTGGTAATGGCCCGGGTGTTCTGCAGGTTGATGGGAAGATCCATGGGTCAGGGCTTCATGAGGGTTTCATCCAGGTTGAGCAGCACGCTGGCCAAGGCGACCATGGAGGGGTCCCCCTTCTCGAGCTTGGCCGAGGACAGGAATGCCGTTTGGTCGGAAAACTCAGGTTTGAGTTGATGATAGAGTTCGATCAGTCTTTTGAGCTCCTCGGGGCTTGGTGGTCGAGTGAGCATCCTGCGGAATCCGAAGGTGACTTGTTGAGCGAGCTCGTCCGAAGAGGCCTTCATGAGCTTGGCCAAGGCTCCGGCGGCTTCGAGATAGGCCTCGTCGTTTAGGGTGATGAGAGCCTGCAGAGGGGTGTTGGTGCGGATTCTCCTGATTTGACAAACCTCGCCGGATCCTGCGTCGAAAGTAACCATGGCGGGATGAGGGCTGGTTCTCTTGAGGTAGGTATAGAGCGCCCGGCGGTAGCGGTCCGGTCCGGTTGCGTTTTTCCATTTCTCTCCGCTGTAGGTCGATTTCCAGATTCCCGGAGGCTGAGGAGGCATGACGGAGGGGCCGCCGATTTTCCGGGTGAGCAGGCCCGATGCGGCGAGCGACTGGTCGCGCAAAACCTCGGCGGACAAGCGGAACCTGGGACCGCGACCGAGCAAACGATTCGACGGGTCCGAGGCGAGCGATTGCGGGCTGATGGACGAGCTCTGGCGGTAAGTTCTCGAAAGGACGATCGTTCTGAGCAGTTTTTTCATCGACCATCCGTTTTCGCGGTAGTCGACAGCCAGCCAGTCCAGAAGCTCGGGGTGGGACGGCATCAGTCCCTGGGAGCCGAAGTCTTCTTCCGTTTCCACGAGCCCTTTGCCGAATAACCGGGCCCAGACCCGGTTGACCATAACCCGTGCGGTCAAGGGGTTTTCCTCCTTCATGAGCCAGTGGGCGACTCCCATTCGGTCCGTCTTGCCCGTGGTTGTCAACTTGCCGAACAGTTCGGGGACGCCCGGTTCGACCTCTTCGCCCTGATCGAGGAAGTTGCCCCGGTTGTGGATGCGGTTTTTCCGGTGCCGGGCGGGTGGAAGTTCGCGCATGATCGGAATCTTGGTCAGGCTGTTCCTGAGCTTGGCCAATTCCTGGCTTACGGATTCCAGTTGAGCGAAGAGTTGCCGAGTTTCGGGAAATTCAACCTTCTCGAACAACTGGTTGAGGCCGCGGGTAGGATCGACTTGGGGAGTCAACCATTTGGTCTCATGGTTGCTGCCCGAGAGTCGGAACTTTTCAAAAAGCAGGCCCTGCCCGTATCCTTGCTCGAGCGTTACCTTGAGTCGCCCGCCCGAGACCGGTCGGACGAGATCGAACACGGCGGCATGGGGTTCCGCCGCCTTGGGGGAGAAGGCCCAGCCTGCATTTGTTTTCCCATCGATTGCCTTGGCTACCTCCCACCCTCGTTGCGAAAAATCGGCCCGGGGGTTTGAGAGCTTTAGGGCAATGGGAGGTTTGCCTGACTTGGTCCACTCCACGGTCAATTCGCGCAGGGCCACGTTCTTGTCCCGCCATTTCCCACCCTTCTTCTTGGGCAAGGCATCGATTCGGATTGCGGTGAGCGGTTTGCCTTCCGGAACCCCGAGGGTCAGGGTCCAGGTATCCTTTTCCGGGTTTTCCTTGTCCACGCTCAGCGTTCCGTTTTTGGCTTGGCTGAGGGTAACCCCTCTCTTCGATTCCATCTTCAGAAGCTTGAGCGGTTGCCAGAGAGGGTTTCTCTGCAGTTGTTTCTTCCACTTGGCAAGGGCTTCGGCAAAACCATCGGGCTTGTCCTTGATGCGTTCCTTGAGGGCGGAGATCCGGTCCTCCATCTCCTTGATGCCGGCGCTTTGCCCGGCGGTGGGGAAGGGCATGACCGGGGCTGCCTGATCTGCATCCTCGGTTTGATTGAAAACCGCATAAAAGGAGTAGTAGTCCCGGATGCTTATGGGGTCGTACTTGTGCGAATGGCATTTGGCGCAACCCATGGTCAAGCCCATCCAGACCTGGACGGTGGTATCGACCCGGTCCTTTACGGCCGCGACCCGGAATTCCTCGTTGTCGGTGCCTCCTTCGTCGTTCTCCATGGTGTTGCGGTGAAAGGCCGTCGCCAGTATTTGGCTGGAGGTCGGCTTGGGAAGCATGTCTCCGGCCAGTTGCTCTACGGTAAACTGATCGAACGGCATGTCCCGGTTGAAGGCATCGATTACCCAGTCCCGATAGCGCCAAACGTCGCGGTGGCGGTCTTTTTCGTAACCCTTGGTATCGGCGAAGCGGGCCAAATCGAGCCACATGCGGGCCCAGTGCTCACCGTAGGCATCTGAAGCAAGCAGGCGCTCCACGACCTTCTCCTGCGCCAGCTTGCTCGTATCCCGGGCAAAGGCATCCGCCTCGGCGGGCGTGGGCGGAAGACCGGTCAAGTCGAGGGATACCCGCCGAATCCAGCGGTGACGATCCGAGTCCGGAGCGGGTTTCAGACTCTTGGCCTCCAGTTGTTCGAGGATAAAGTAATCCAGCGGATGCCGGGTCCAATTCATCGTCTTGGTCGCGGGCAAGGAGGCCTTGACCGGTTTCTCGAAGGACCAGTGAAGCTGGTACTCGCCGCCATCGCCTACCCATTTGCGGAGAATTTCGAGGTCTTTGTCGGTTAGTTCGTGAGCGCTGTCCGGCGGGGGCATGATCTCGTCCGGATCATCACTCTCGATTCGAAGGATGAGCTCGCTTTCGTCCGCCTTGCCCGGTTCGAGGGCCCGGTATCCGCCAAGATCAAGGAGGGCTCCCTCCCGCGTATCCAGTCTAAGCTTTGCCTTCCTCGACTTCTCGTCGGGCCCGTGGCAGGAATAGCAATTTGCGGAAAGGATGGGCCGGACGTCGCGGTTGAAGGAGATTTCCCCACCGGCATGAGTCACTAGGAAGCCCAAGGCAGAAAGGGCATAGATCAATCGGGGAAGCTTGATCGTTTTCGTATAGGCTTTCATTTTGTCCGATTCCAAACGCTTTGGAAGTCATCTTGGCGGATGGGATGAAGTCTTGCAGGCGTTCGTTTTTCCTTGTATAACTGACTCATGGCAAATGCAAGCACTAGGAGTGATTTCCTCCAGAGCATGACCGAGGATGGCCAGATTCTCAAGTTGTTCGACCTGTTGCCGGAAATCGCCTTTTTCCTCAAGGACCTGGAGGGAACTTTCGTAGCTCTTAACCGAAAGGCTTGCGAATATTGCGGGGTTGCCCGGGAGCAGGACGCCATCGGGCGGAGCGACTTCGACTTTTTTCCAAAATCGAGCGCCGAATCGTTTCGGTCTGATGATTTCGCCGTCATGGAAAGTGGTCAACCCATCGTCAACCGGATCGAGGCGGACCCGCATTCGGGAAATTCCGAGCGGATGGTGATCACCAACAAGGTTCCCCTCAGGAACTCGGCCGGCAAAGTCATCGGGGTGGTGGTCTTTTCAAGGCAAGTCGAGCGTTTGAGCGGGCGGGCCGGCAGCGCCGACGAGTTTGCTCAGACCATCGATCACCTGAAGACGAATTTCAACGATCACCTGAGCACTTCCCAGCTTGCGGAAATGGCCAATATGTCGGTCAGCCAGTTCGAGAGACGGTTCCGTCGGGCCTTTGGTTCTTCACCCCGGCAATATTTGCTTAGGCTGAGGGTAGAAGCGGCGGCAAGGCTTCTTACCTTCACCAAGCGTCCCATTTCCGGGATTGCCAAGGAGTGCGGTTTCCATGATCACGCCCACTTTACGAGAAGCTTCAAGAAGATGATGAACATGACCCCTATCTTTTTCCGAAAGAAGCAGAGGGGCGGGTGACCGGACAGAGTCCTCGATCACTCTTCTTCCATGGCAAACGACAGAATCTTGAACGGCAGCCAGTAGGGGGAGTCTCCTTGGGAGAGGAAGACCTCGGGATGCTTGCGGGCGATTTCCTCGCCCTCTTCCCAGTTCTTAAGTGGTTTCCTGCCCTCTTTGCCGTAGTAACTCCAGTAGCCTTCTCCCTTTTTGGCCATAGCGGCCCATTCCCGGGCCGTGTCTGCGGCCTTTTGCTTCTCGGCCTCGTCGATGACCTTGTCCTTGTTCTCGTCGAAGGTCTTGAGCAGACTTAAGTTCTCCTCGATGAAGTTCTCCAAGGGGGAAGACGAAGACTCGCTGCTTTCGCCGGTCGGTTCAGGAGCCGGCTTGACCGGGTTCCGTACTACTCTTTTTTTTTAGGCTCTGGGTCCGCCTTCCCTTGTTCCAGCATCTTGGCGGCCTCGGCTGGATTCTCGGTGAGTTTGCCGAGAAACTCGGGAAGCTCGATCCCAGCGTTCTTAGTGACTTGGTGAAGGGGAGGAAGGGCGCCGACCAATCCCGATACGAAGTTGGCGGTGTCGTTCTTTCCGTCTTCGCCTTTGCCGGAGTCCCAGACGGTTACCGAGTCGATCTTGAGGTTGGCGATTGCCTTGACCTGCTCGGCGACCAATTGGGGAAGTTGTTCGGTCACCAAGAGGGTGGCCGCTAAATCCGCTCCGCCAGCCGAGTGAACGATTCGTCCAAAACCTTCGGCCTTGCTCTGGAGGGCGGCGAGGGTACCCTTTGCCTCAGCTTCCATGAGGGACTGGATGCCGTCCGCTTCCCCCTTCTTGAGCCGGCGGATTTTTTCCGCATCAGCTTCCGCCAAGGTTTCAATCTTCATCTTCTCGATCTCGGCGGGTACCACGATGTTGGCGTGTTGGCTAGCCTGTTCGCGGTCGGCCCGGGCTTTTTCAGCCTGAGTTTCCGCGGCATAGGCTTCTTGGAAGGCCTGGGCCGACTTGACCTTCTCAGCGGCTACCGCGAGTCTCTCGGCTTCCGCTTCCTTCTCCCGTCGCAGGGCATCCGACTCGGCAACGGTGATCTTGGCCAAGTTCTCCCCCTCGGTGGCGGTGGCTTGGGCGCTGGCAACCTGGACGCGTCGTTCGCGCTCCGCTTCGGCGGCGCCGATTTCACCATCTCTTTCGCGCTCGGCCACGCTGACTTTCGCCTCGTTGATGGCCCGTGCCGACGCTTCCTTACCCAAGGCGTCGATATAGCCGGACTCATCGGTGATGTCCTTAATGTTTACGTTGATCAGCTTGAGCCCGATTTTCTTGAGTTCGACCTCGACCCCGTTTGTAATCTTCTCGATCAGGAGGTCGCGGTTGGCGTTGACCTCCTCGATGTCCATGGTCGCGATGACGACGCGCATCTGGCCGAAAATGATGTCGCTGGCCTGTTCCCTGATATTTTGCATGCTCAGACCGAGCAAGCGTTCCGCAGCGTTTTCCATTACCCCTCGCTCCGTCGATATGCCGACCGTGAAGGTAGAAGGCGTATTGACCCGGATGTTTTGCTTGGAAAGGGCTCCGGTCAGTGAGATGTCGATTGGAATGGGGGTCAGGTCGAGCCACTGGAAATCCTGCAGGACGGGCCAAACGAAGGCAGCCCCGCCATGGACGCAATGGGAGGAACGGTTGCCCCTCGTCTTACCGTAAATGACGAGGACCTTATCGGCGGGACAGCGCTTGTAACGCTGAATCCAGAAGAAGATGGTGCCGAGGGCAATTACGACAAGGGCTATGATTCCTATGAGTGCGAATTCCATGATTTGATTGGGTTTAGGGAGTTAAGGGAACTGTAGTACTTGCAGGGTTAAGGTTGTCTTAGGACTCGTTTGCGGATTCCTTTTCGAGGGGTTCCACAAGGAGGGTTTGCTGATCCACCATTTCGGTTACCCGGACGGCGGTCCGGTTGTCGATCTTGGAGTCGTGGTCGGTTACGGCCTGAACGATCTTCAACCTGCCTTGGACCATCACCTCGACTTGGCCGAGCCCTTTGCGGGTAGGTGGCACGGGCAGATAGACCGAGCCCACGTTCCCGACGGCGTTGGCATAGTCGAGGGTTCCTTCCTGGCGCAGGCTGTGAAGGTAGGACATCAGGTAAAAGACCAGATACATGAATACGGCGCCGACCAGAAGGGCCACGAGCGTGGATGCCCCGAGTCCGAAGTCCAAGTCCAACATGGCGGCGCCGGACCAACCGAAACCGGCGAAGAAGGCCCCGATGGTGCGGATCGAGAGGATGCCCGTGGCGCCGCCCTCCCCACCGTCGATCCCATCCAGGCCGACGTCCACGTCGGCGCCGTCCATGTCCCCTCCGATCATCGAGAGAATCATCTGGAGCGTCAGGACCACGCTGGAGATCGTCCCGAGACCGACGAAGGTGATCATCGCCGTAGACCAGTTGGGGAAGTATTGTTGGAAGAAATCCATTTGAGGAGTGTGGAATGGAAGAGATGAAAGAAGGGTTTTCCTTAATAAAGGAATACGAATTAAGGCCGAGTAGAGTAAAGCAAATATTTTCCACGAAAGCACAATAGCTTATTTGGGGAGAGACCATCCATTATAAAAAAGAGTAAAGTTTGGAATGCCGGGGTTCTTCTATGGCTCGTTCTTCCTTGCCAGAGTGGGGATCAGCATGGCTCCCAAGGCTGATCCAACGAAAACGTAGGCTCCCCATTCCATGGTGGCGGAGGATCCCCCGGGAAGGGCCTTCACGGAAAGAATGACGAGGGCGAGGACGAACACTTCCGCCATGGAGAACTTGCTTGCCCGGGTAGTCCACTCGTAGAGGCTTCCGGAGGAGATCAGGCTACCCGATCGGTCGGTGCCGAGCCAGTAGAGGCAAAGCTTGAAGACGGGAAAAACGATGGAGAAGAGCCCGAGTACTCCGGCTAGGAAAACGTCGCCTATAAGATAGAGTTCACGGATCACTCCCACGATGGAGTAGGTTGAGGGAACCAGTTCCTCGGGGGCCAGAATCTCGACCAACCAGGAAAACTCTCCCGCTTGGGGCCGGATGGTGAGAGTCGGGGCGACCAAGCCAACCCCGAGCAAGGCCGAGCTAAGCAGAATGAGTAGGTGGATCCGGGACACCTCGGGTCACTTCATCAGGTCGACCAGGTCCCGGATGGCGCTTCCATGGGGAAGAACCCGCAGGTTGATCCTGCGGACTGCATTGACCGAAGTTTTCTCGAAGGGAATTTCGTTTCTGCCCAGTCGAAGGTCCTTGAGCTGAATCTCGGCCCTGCCCGCCTCGTCGTCGTCGGCTACGTCGTCATCCTCCACTTCCACTTCGACCAAGCCTCCCTTCTCGTAGCGTATTCTCGCCGCCTTGATGGCCTCGTCCGGGGAAATCGATTTGCCCATCAGGTCGGTCCATTCCAGGTCGAGGGAAAGCCCGGACCAGTCGGCGATCAAGGAGTCCTCCTTCTCCTCGCTCTCAAAGACTTGGTTCCCTTGCCAGAGAATCCGGTAGCGGATGTCGGGTCCGTTTTTGCCGCCGTCCCAAGCGTCGTTTTTCAAGTTGGTGGGGTAGAGTTCGATCTCGGAGGCGAAAAGGTAGTAGGTTTGGCCTTCCTGCAGCTTGGCTCCCATGGGGGACTTGCCGGTGGGGCCTTGGTCTTCGCGGCCCGGGGCTTTGCCGTTTTGGTCCATGATGACGAAGAGCACGGCGAAACCGAGGACGATCAGGATGGGCACCATAAGCCTGAGCCATGGTTTCTTGGGAGCGTCGAAATCGGAAATATGCGTCATGGTACCTCCCTAAGCAAAACGCCATAGGGGCAAAAAAGGAAGACGAAAACGTCCGCCCGGGGCAAAAGGCCTGAAATCAGCCCTCCACGCCGAGGTCGAAAATCCGGAGGGACTCGATGACCGGGGCGAGGCCGTTTTGGAGGTCGTTTCTCAGCCTGGTTCCTTCCTCCCTGTAGAGGTCCAGCGTGGGGTCGCTGATGGTCGGAAACTCAAGGCTGGGAAGACTGGGGCTGGACAGCTCCTCATAAAGAGAGGCAAGGGGACGGATGGGGGTGACCAGATCAATGGCAGGGGGCTTGACGTCGGTTAACCAGGAGTCTTCGGGAATCGTGAACAGGTCGGGGGAGAAGATCCCTTGAGCGAAGGCTTGAACGGGGCTGACCACGGGTTCGGATGCGACCGGGGAAGGTTCGCCGGTCAATCCCTCCGTCCGGGGGGAGGGCATTTCCGCAGGGGGCTTTAGGTAAAAGGCGAGAACCAGAAAGCAGGCGAAGCCGAGTCCCCAAAGGGGAAGGGCGTGGCTTTGCTTGGCCCGAGGTAAGGGGCGGGCGGGCCCATCCTCGGACGCCCGCAAGGCGGACAGGACTCGTTCGACCCGTTCGTCCTCGCGAGGCGATAACTGGTCGTCGGCCTTTTCCCGCAGAGCCTCGTCCCGCAGTCCCTGGAGAATCTCCTGCTCTTTCTGGGTGGTGGCGAAAAATCCGATGGATCGGAGAAGTTTCTTCATCTTTAGGTGGTTTGGGTTTCCTTCAGTTGGGCGGAGAACTCGGACAGCCTGCGACGAGCCCGATGAAGCATGACCTTGACCGCGATCTTATTCTTGTCGAGAACCCTGGCAACTTCCTCGATCGGCAGATCCTCCGCGTAATGAAGCCTGAGGGCGGCATAGGCATTGGCCGAAAGCCTTTCCTTGGCGAATTGCCAGAGCGGCCCGAAGCAAAGAGGCTCTTCAGGGCTTTGCTCCTCCACCGGGCGGTCCGGAAGGGGGACCTCCCGTCGACGGTTTCTTCCACGGATCGCGTTGAGGGCAAGCCTGCGGGCAATCGTGAAAAGCCAAGGAGCAAAGGGCTTTCCTTCCTCGTAGAGCTCGATCTTTCGGAAGGCCCGCAGGAAAGCTTCCTGGGCCACGTCCTCGGATGATCCGTGGGGGAGATAGCCAAGAAGAAAGCGGTTGATGCCGGCCCAGTGTCTGCGCACCAGTTCGTCGAAGGCTTCGACCCGCCCTTTGCGGGCGAGAGATCCGAGCTCTTCATCCGAAGCGCAAGAATAAGCGTTTGCAGCAGGCTGGGCGATTGTTGAAAGCAACGGTTCGGCGAATAAGTTTATTGGGAATCAAGGGCGTTCTCCTTTTTCGGGCTCCTCTTTTCCATTTCCTCGGTGATCTTGGCCAGCACGAGGGCGGTGTCGATCTCAACCATGAGCCCGACGTTGCGTTTTTTCCGGGTTACGGAGGTTTTCATCTTGGGGAGAATCTCGTCGAGTTGCGGATCGATGCCGACGTCGGCTCCGAGGGCCAGCATACTGGACGCCCCGCGCATGACGTTCTCCAGATGAACGGCGGTTTCCTCGTCGCTTGCGCGCAGCGCCATGGCCATTCTCATGGAGTTTCCGGATTCACCCATGGCAAAGCCAACCAAGTCCGCCTTCTTCATAATGGCCGCCTGGGGGGCAGGGATCGACTGGTTCTGCAGAGCCATGACCTTGCCTATGCTCATGGTCATCATGGCCATGGGCTTGTCGATCATGCCGGTGAGGTGTGAGGATACCGCAGACTCGGCCTGGGAAGGCGCTTTGCCATCCAGCACGTCGAGTCCATGGGCAAGAAGCTTCTGGTTGGGAGCGGCGATGACCGCTTGCGGGCCGAGGGCGGAAAAGGCCCCTTTCTTGAAGCTGTAGAGGGTTCTTTTGCCTCTCTTTTGAATCTGAACGTTCTCATTCAAGGCCGCAAAACCTTCCAGCTGCGTCGCATTCATTCCGCCATGCGCGAGAATGATGGCTTCGTCCTTTTTGCCCGAGCCGTAGGCGGTCGCCACACCGAGCTTTTCCAAGTCGAGACCGAAGACCGCCTTAAGCCCGTTCAGTTGCTGGGTGAATTGAGGATCCTTGCGGGCTTCGTCGAGGATATGGGAACCGATCCTGGAATTGAGGATGGATTGAAAATCGAGGTGGGCGACCCAGTTGGCCTGCTTGGAGACCTTGTGATCGGGGGTGGGCGCGGCGGCCATGGCGCAAAGGGAAGCGGCGACGAGGCTTATGGGCAAGATGAGTGTTTTCATGGGTGATGGGTTCTTTCTTTGAGTGGGTTTCGGGTTTCCGTTTCCCTTAGTACACCCCTTTCGGGCGGGTGGTTACGTGTCGGCTGAAAAAAATTACTATGCGGGGATAGTCCGATCATTCCTTGAGCATAGGTTTTTTCAAACGAAAATTTCAGCCAATGCCCGCAAAAAACTAGAAATTATTAAGGGAGGCTTGGGCTCAGCAGGACGAGCTTGACGTCCGGGGTCAGGACAAAACCTGCTTCACGACGTGTCCGTGAACGTCGGTCAGCCTGAAGTGGCGGCCCTGGTACTTGAAGGTAAGCCGTTCGTGGTCGATGCCGAGCAAATGCAGGATGGTGGCGTGGAAATCGTGCACGTGGACGCCATCCTCCGCCACGCTGTAGGAATAATCATCGGATCGCCCGTGGGTCAGTCCGCCTTTGGCTCCTCCTCCGGCGAACCAGATGGAGTAGTTTCGCGGGTGATGATCGCGTCCGAAATTCGAGCCGTTGAATTTTCCCTGGCAATAATTGGTGCGCCCGAATTCCCCGCCCCAGACCACCAAGGTGTCCTTGAGCATGCCCCTTTGCTTGAGATCGTGGACCAGGGCGTAGGAGGCCTGGTCGGTTTCCTTGCACTGTCGCCTGATGCCCCCGGGCAAGCCCCCGTGCTGGTCCCAGCCCGGGTGGTAGAGCTGGATGAAGCGCACCCCTTTCTCGGCGAGCCTGCGGGCCAGCAGGCAATTGGCCGGGAAGGTTCCCGGTTTGCGGGCGTCCTCCCCGTAGAGCTTGAAAGTCGAGTCGGGTTCCTTCGTGAGATCGGTGACCTCGGGTATGGAGCTTTGCATGCGGAAGCCCATCTCGTACTGGGCGATGCGGGTCTCCAGTCCGTCGTCGCCCGTTCGCCGCCGCTGGATCTCATGGAGTTCCTTGAGACGGTCGAGCATATTCCGCCTGCTCCGGGTGGAAATCCCCTGGGGACTGTTCAGGTAGAGAATGGCGTCCTTGTCGGCGCGGAAGCGGGTACCGGCGTGCTTGCCGGGAAGGAATCCGCTTCCCCAGAGCCGCGAGACGAGAGGCTGCCCGCCCTTGTTCTTGGTCACTAGGGTAACGAAGCTGGGGAGGTTCTCGTTCATCGATCCTAGGCCGTAGGATAGCCAGGCTCCCATGCTGGGCCGGCCCGGGAATTGGGAACCCGTCTGCATGAAGGTCACGCCGGGCCCATGGTTGATGGCTTCGGTATACATCGAATTGACGATGCACATGTCGTCGGCGATCTTTGCGGTGTGGGGAAGGATCTCGCTGATCCATTGCCCGCTCTGGCCATGCTGGGAAAATTTGAAGGGTGATCCGACCAAGGGAAGACTGGCCTGGTTGCCGGACATGCCGGTGAGCCTTTGGCCCTTGCGCACGGAGTCGGGTAGCTCCTTGCCCGTTTCCTCCTTGAGGCGGGGTTTGTGGTCGAATAGGTCGATCTGGGAGGGGCCGCCCGACTGGAAGAGATAGATCACCCGCTTGGCCTTGGCGGGGTGGTGAAGGGATTGTCCGGACTCGGCGTGGAGCATATTGGCCAGGGCCAATCCCCCGAGTCCTCCCCCGAAGCGCTGGAGGAAATTGCGACGGGGCATGCCGAGGGAGGGTTCGTTCCCGGTGCAGAGCGTCTTGTGTTTCATGGCCATCCTTATCTTTTGGAGAGGGTTTCGTCGAAATTCATGAGGGTGGAAACGAAATTGGTCACCGCAGCCAGCAGGGCGGAGTTCTTGGTCTTGGCCCGGTAATAGCCGACCTCTAGGAATTTCTTCGTTTCCTTTTCGTCCTTGAAGAACTCTCTTTGCTCGCGCAGGAGGCGCAACAGGATGCCGGTCTCCCTTTCGTCCGGATACCTGCTGGTCAACTGACGGAACGCCTCTCTCGCCAACTTCTCGGGGTCCTCCTCCCCATGGTTTTCAATGAGCCTGTCCGCGGTGGCCCGGGCCGCTTCCACGAACTGCGTGCCGTTGAGCAGGATGAGGGCCTGAGAGGCGGAATCAGTCCGCTCCCGGCGGACCGTGCAGACGTCGCGCTTGGAGGCGTCGAGGGCCATCATGACGGGGGCTGGGCCGGTCCGTTTCCAAAAAGTGTAGAGGCTGCGGCGGTAGACGTTGGGGGCCCCGTCCGGGTTGATGGGCTTGAACGAGACCTTGAGGTCATAGGGGCGCGAGCCCGCTCCGCCGACTTTCTTGTGCAGGAGACCGGACTGAGCCAGCAGGCCATCGCGAATCATTTCCGCATTTAGGCGGTAGGCGGGCGCCCGGCTGAGGAGAAGGTTCTCCGGATCTTGCTCCTTGGCGTTCGCGAGGATTCGGCTTTCCTGCCGGTAGGTATGAGACAGGACCATGGTCTTGAGCAAACGGCGCAAATCCCAGCCCGAGTTCACGAAGTCGCGGGCCAGCCAGTCCAGCAGCTGGGGGTGGGTCGGGGGCTTGCCCTGCATGCCGAAATCCTCGGAGGTGGAAACCAGTCCGCGTCCGAAGATCATTTGCCAGTAGCGGTTCACCGTTACGCGGGCCAGCAGGGGATGGTCGGGGGAGGTGAGCCACTCAGCCAGACCGAGCCGGTTTTTCGGGGCGCCCTTGGGAAGGCGCGGCAGAACCTGGGGCGTTGCTCTCTCTACGACTTCTCCGCGTTCCGAGTAGAGCCCTCGTGCCAGGACGTGCGTTTCGCGCAGACCGGGCATTTCCTTCATCACCATAATCTCGGTGAGCCTTTGACGCTGATCCCCGCAGCTCTTTCGCTCGTTGTAAAGTTCGCGTTGAGCGGTGACCGCGGGAGGGTAGACGCTTTGCAGAAAAACCGCTCGCCTGGCCTCCTCCTCGCTCCCCTTGGCCAAGCCCGAAAGCCTTGACACCTCGGAAGCGGTGAGGACCCGGTCGAACAAATAGAACTCGTCGAGCATCCCGTTCTTGAAACCGCGGTCACGCATCCTTTGGGCAAAGCCGAGGAAGGGATCGCCGCCCCCCGTGATTTCGCGGGTCAGGTGGTCTTTGACCACGTCGACGTCGGCTGCCTTTCCGTTTTCATAAAGCTTCAGGCCCCTCGCCCGGCTCGATCCGTCGTAGGTAAGCCCGACGTGGGTCCATTCGTTTACGGCAAGGCGTTTTTTCGAGCGTATGCGAATGGCGTTACCCGGCCAGAAGTGGATCAGGGCGGGAGAAAGCCTGCCGTCCTCGATCAATACCTCGTACCCCCGGCTGGCCGCATCGGTCCAGGCTTTGGACCGGCGGGCGATAACCGCCCGGTCGAGCAATTGGGTCGGCTTTGCCCAGAAAGCCATGCTGAAGGACTGGTGACGGTTGAAGTCGCCGAATCCGGACGGGAAGTTCAAGGCATCGTCCCCGGTGAATTGAATCCCTTTTCCGAGCTTACCTTCCACTTCCTTGTTGTTTCCATTCGTGTTGGCGGCCTTTGCAGGGTTGGCTTCGTTGGGGTATCGGTTTCCTTCCCGTTTGTCGAACGAGAGGTAAGCGAGTGGAGCACCCCACTCGTTTTGTGGTTTGCGCTCGATCTTCCATTTTCCAATGAGGAAGTTCTCGACCTGTTCAACCTCCTCGCCGGACAATTCGCGTTCGTAGATGAGCAGTTCCCCGATTTCGCCATCCCAATTGTACTTGCCTCCGAATCCGCGATCCTTCCCGATCCTGCTTGCCGTGACCTTGCCCGGGGTGACGAGCGAAACCACGGCCAATTGGTTGGGGTAGGGCGACGATGCATCCCCTGAGGCGCCATTGACCCTGAGCTTTCCCTTCCTGACGTTTTCATGAGTGTGCTGAGGGTGCCAGAACTTGGACCCGTTGGAATAAAAGTGATGAACGGAAGGATGGCTCAAGGGCGAGCCGTGGTTGCCGGCCTTTTTGCTCATGACCCAAAAAACACTCCTTATGTCCGTGATCTCCTTCCATTCGTGGTAGTCGTTCTTCTGCGAGTCGAATTTCATGACCTTCAAACCGCTCGCCTTGTGGGTAATAAGCTTTGGAGAACCGTACCGCTTGGCATGGTTTTCCCTTCCGCTTCGGTCGTTCCAGGTTTCCCCGGGAGAATCAAGCTCGCTCGCATCGAGCCAAAGGGAAGGCTTGAATTCACCCGGGTTACGGTTCTTGCTTGGGTTCTCCGGGGGGAGAGCTTGTTCGGAAAAGAAAACGGCCGACCCGATCTTTTCTTCCTCGATGGAACGCGTCCACTCTTGGAAAGCCTCGTCCGTCTGTATGGCTACGGCTATTTCTGCGAGTTTTTCCTCCGCATGCCTGACCTTCTCATCGCTGGGCAAATCTCCGAGCTCGAGTGTGGGGGTGGGCACGGATCCCGTGAAATAGGAATAGAGACCCGCCTCGTCGATGTTGTTGAAGAAGGCGGAGAGGGAGAAGTAGTCCTTCTGGGTCACGGGGTCGTACTTGTGGTCGTGGCAACGGGTGCATTCCATGGTCAGGCCGAGAAAAGCCGTGCCGAAGGTATGGACCCGGTCGGTCACGTACTCGATGCGGAATTCCTCCGGAACGCTTCCCCCTTCCACTTTTTGCGGGTGAAGCCGGTTGAAGCAGGTGGCGAGGATCTGGTCCCGGGTGGCGTTGGGAATGAGGTCTCCCGCGACTTGCTCGGTGACGAATCGGTCGTAGGGCTGGTTCTTGCGGAAGGATCGAATGACCCAATCCCTCCAGGGCCAGACGTTGCGGTTACGGTCGACCTGGTAGCCGTAGGTATCGGAGTAGCGCGCCACGTCCAGCCACTCCGAGGTCATGCGCTCGGCGTATTCGTCGGAATCCATCAACCGGTCGACGACTTTCCCATAGGCATCTTCGGAAGAATCGGCGATGAAGGCATCCACCTGCTCGATGGAGGGGGGCAGACCGGTCAGGTCGAAGGTCGCCCGGCGCAGCCAGCTGACCTTGTCCGCCTCGGGGCTTGGCTCGAGGGGCGAACCGTCGAGGGCACGGGCAATGAAGTGGTCGATTTCATTGCCCGGACTCGGGTGCTTGGACGGAGGGACTTCCACGGACTCGGGCAGAAGCCTGAAGGCCCAGTGGCTGTCGTATTTTCCGCCCTCCTTGATCCACTGGTCGAGCAGATCCTTCTCACGCTCCGTGAGCGGGAGCTTGGATTCCGGGGGCGGCATCACCTCATCGGCCTCGTTTGTCCGAATGCGCCAGTGAATCTCGGAATCCTCCAGGCTTCCCGGGGTCAGCCCGACCATGCCCTGGTGGTCCTTCGTGGCCTGCTCGAAGGAATCGAGCCGGAAATCGGACTTCTGGTTTCTTGCGTCGGGACCATGGCACTTGAAGCACTTGTCGGACAAGATCGGCCTTACGTCCCGGTTGAAGTCGATTTCCGCGTAAGCGCAGAGGATCGGGGCCAAGAGCAATGCCGGGAGAAGCTTCATCATAAGCGGTCGGGTCCTTGCCGGATGGGCATGGGCGGCCCCCCTTATTTGCCCTTGTATTCGGGGTTGGGCCTGGGAAGCTTGGCCCCGTCCGCCTTGAGGCGGGCGAGGAGGGCGGCGTCCAGTTCACGGACCTTGTCGGGCATGGCCTCCGCCAGGTTTTTGGTTTCCCCCAGGTCCTTTTCCAAGTCATACAGCTCGTAGATGCCCTCCCAGAACTTGATCAGCTTCCAGTTGTCCCGGCGGATGATTGAATAGGGGCCCGGAGCGTGCCGGTAGTGAGGGAAGTGCCAATGCAAATCCTTTCGGCCCAGCGGCTTCTTTGCTCCCGACAAGAGATGATCCTGCAGCGAGAGCCCGTCGATCGCCCTGTTCTTGGGGAGATCCACCCCTGCCGCATCGAGGATGGTGGGAAAAAGATCGATCGAGCTGACGGGTGCATCGGAGACCTTGCCTGCAGGAACTTTTCCGGGCCAGCGGACGAGGAAGGGCACGCGGATGCCGCCTTCGTAGGAGTATCCCTTTCCGCTGCGCAAGGGAGCGTTGTCGGTCGGGTTGTTGTTGCGGTCGAGCCCGCCGTTGTCGCTCGTAAAGATGATCATCGTTCTGTCGTCGATCTTGAGTTCCTTGAGGACGGCCAGGATGTCGCGGGTGGAATCGTCCACCGACTCGACCATGGCGGCGTAGCTTTTGTTCTTCTGGGTCTTGCCTTCCTTGCCCTCGTACTTGTCGGCCACCTCCTTGATGGACTGGATGGGCGTGTGCACGGCATAGTGAGCGACCTGCAGGAAGAAGGGCCGGTCCTTCCACTTGCGGATCAAGCCGACTGCCTCGTCGGCTTCTCTGTGGGTGAGGTATTCGCCTTTTTTCCTTCCGGGCAGCTTGTGGATGCCCGCCCGGATTGTGGGGTGGCGGTGCTTGGGGTTGTTGTAGGGATCGAAATAAGAGGGAGGCTGCCCGTAGTCGCATCCCCCGAAGTTCGCCCTGTATCCTTGTTTCTCCGGATACCAGGCCGCGTCTCCCAGATGCCATTTCCCGATGTAACCGGACAGGTAGCCCTTGGCCGAGAGGGCCTCCGCGATGGTAATCTCCGAGCTGTCCATCCAGAACGGATTCGGGGGGCAGAGGAGCTTGCGGTTCTTGCCTCCCACGTACTCGGTCGGGTTCTTCTGGGGCGTTCCCATGTTGCCGCGCTGAAAGAGCGAGCGTATCCAGTCGGTTACCCCGAGCCGGTGTGGGTAGCGACCCGTTTGCACGGCGGCCCGGGTCGGGGAGCAAACGGCGCAGGCGGCGTACCCGTCGGTGAAGCGCATCCCTTCCTTGGCCAAACGATCGATGCTCGGGGTCTTGTAGAAATCCGACCCTTGGCAGGTGAGGTCCATCCATCCCATGTCGTCCACGAAAATGAGGATGACGTTGGGGGGCGTATCCTTGGCTTGCCCGGCAAGAGAAAGCCAGAGGCAAGACAACAGGGCAACGGCCGAGGCTCGAAGGAAGGTGGGTGGGCTTGAGAAACGAGTCATGGGGAAAAGAGTAGAGACCTTTTGGGCTCTCATCAAGTTTCCGATTCGTCCGTCCGGGCAAATCTTTTGCCAAGGCCGGGCGGCCCCGGTCGACTGCTTTTCGCCTCAGGCGTCTTGAGTCGCTCCGTCTTTCTCCATTCTTCGGGCAACCAGGAACACCCCCGCGAGGATGAGGGTTGCCCCGATCCCCTGCTGCGGACCGACTTGCTCCCCCAGAAAAAACCAGGCCAGCAGTATTGCTCCCATCGGTTCGCCCAAGAGGGCGAGCGACACGACCCCGGCCGGGATCCATTGCAGGGACCAGTTGTAAAGGGTATGCCCGAGAATTTGGGAGACGAGGGCCAGACAGGCGAGGGCGACCCAGGTATCCGTGGTGAAACCGGAGGCTTGCTGCCCGGAGGCCAAGGCGGCCACCCAGAGAAAGCAGGAAGCCGACCCATAGCAGATGGTAGCGTAGACGAGAAGGGATAGCCTCTTCCTGAGGTTTCTTCCGATCATCAGGTAGAGGGCCACGAAGAAGGCCCCCGCAAGGGCCAGTCCATCCCCCATCAGCGTGTCGAAGCTAAGGCTGAAGCCGTTTCCACAGAGAACGAAGGCTCCGGCCAGGCAGAGTCCGCAGGCCAACCAGAAGTTCCGGCCGACTCTTTCTCGCGTGGCGAGCGGGCCGATGATTCCGATCCATATCGGAATGGTGTTTACCAGAACCACGCTGTTGGCGACCGAGGTATGGTCCAGCGAGCTGATCCAAGTTCCGAAGTGCAGGGCCAGAAAGAAACCCGCAAGGACGCAGGCCCCGAGCTCGCGCCCGGAAAGGCCGGTGATTTCCCGGCGTTTCAACGCCAGGGCGAAGGGTGCCAGAAGCAAAAAGGCGAAAGTCATCCGGTAGGCGGCGGTGGCAAGCGCCGGGGAGTCGGCCAGCCGAACGAAGAGGGAACCGGTGGAGACCCCAAGGACCCCGAGTGCCAGGACGACGCAGGCGGTCTTCTTCACGTCTCGGGCTTGCGGTCGAGGAGTTCCTTGATGCCTTCCTCCTCCTTCCATCTCTTCCACCTGCCGAGGACGGCGCGGGACCGTCGCGGGGACCGGCTCATTGCGTAAGAGAGCAGGGTGACGAGGACGAGCCCGGCCAGGCTCCCCGGGGAAGGGCTGAAAAGGAAGAGGACGCAGAGTAAGGCGATGACCCAGATGAGCGCCGCGAGGAGGTTCACCGACCAAGTGATGGCACGGCAGTGCCGCAGGTAATGCATGGGCTCGTCGCAATCAACACAGTAAGGGACCACCACGATCTCGGGATAGGCTCCACCGTCGGTATCGGCCCGGGAAACGCTGGACTGCTTCTTTCGATAATCGGTGTATCCCGGGCAGGCCGAACACCAGGGTTCTTCCTCCGGTGGTTCGTTCGGGACGTCCTCGATTTCATCCATGTCTCACATTGGAAACCTTCCGGGCGGAGATTGGAAGGAAAATAGGCAATCCCCCGACCTTGAGGTTTGCGTTGGACATCCCTTTCCCCTTTTGCATGGATGAGCGAACATCCATACGAAAGCCCGTCTCACCGTTACCCGCCATGAAAAAGAAATCCGTCTTCCTCGATGAGAACACAAACCTTGAAGTTGAGGAATTCCTCCAGTCTCATCATACCCTCTACGTTCCGGTCGGGGCGACCGAGCAGCACGGTCCCCATGCCGCCATCGGGACGGACGTCTTCATCCCGCGGGAGATTGCCCGACGCCTCTGCGAGCGGGAGGGCAACGCCCTCGTAGCCCCGTCGCTGGCCTACACCTTGTCCTATCCCCACAAGGGTTTCACAAGCGAATTCAGCCTGAGTATCGAGACCTTCATGGCGGTGGTCAGGGAACTGGCCCTTTCTTTCGCCAAGGCGGGCTTTAGGAGAATCGTCTTTCTCAACGGACATTACGACAATACCTATGCCTTGGCCTATGCCTGCGCCCAGGCCGCGGAAACCATGCCCGAGGGAGCGCGGGCCTTTCCGTTCAATTACTACGACGCCTTGACCCCCGAGCAATTCGCCCTCATGACCGAGGACGGCAAGGGCCTGCACGCGGGAGATGGCGAAGTCTCCATGCTTCTCGCCATCAACCCCGACTGGGTCGATATGGAAAAGGCCAATGCCGAGTTCCCCAATTTCCCCGAGACCATCACCGACTCGCCGGCCTTGCACAATGCGGTTTTCTTTTCCTCTCCCGGGAGCGTGTACCGGATGACCGAGTCGGGCACCTGGGGAGATGCGTCCAAGGGAACCGCGGAAAAGGGCGAGCAGATTCTCGAGGCGGGCGTGCAGGCGGTGATCAACCTCATGGCCGACTACGAGAAGACTATCGAGGGCCTGGAAATCCGCTAGGGGTTACTCGAGTTCGTCGATAATGGCCTTGATGCGCTTGGCCACGGAGGGGTTCTCGGCGGCCAGGTCCTTTTCCTCGCCAATGTCCTCGCTCAAGTCGTAGAGGGCCAGTTTCTTGTCCGTCTGGACACCCTTCCACTTCCCCATGCGGACGGCCCGGAAGCGGCTCCAGCGCCAGAAAAGATAGTCGTGCTTGGCCTGCTTGCCATTGCCCAGGAGGGTGGGAACGAAGGAAACCCCGTCTATATCTTCCGGGGCTTCGATTCCGGCTAGCTCGCAGGCGGTGGGAAGCCAGTCCCAAAAGGCGGAGGGATGGTCGCTTACTCCCGGCTTGATGGCGCCCGGCCACCAGGCGATCATGGGCACGCGGATTCCGCCGTCGTGCAGGGACCGCTTGTACCCCCGCAGGGGACCACTCGAGTCGAAGAACCCAACCTTGTGCCCGCCCTCGTTGTGGGGACCGTTGTCGGAGGTGAAGATTACGAGGGTATTCTTTTCGATCCCAAGCTTCTCGAGGAGGTCGAGAATCCTGCCCATGTCCCGATCCATGAGGGTGACCATGGCGGCGAAACCCTTTTCCGGTTCGGGCCAATCCTCCTTCTCGTAGATGCCGTGGTCGGGCACCTCCTGACCGTTCCCCTTGGCTTCGTTGTTGGTGTGTGGAATGTTCCAGGTCAGGTTGAGGTAAAAGGGCTTCTTGTGGTTTCTCCGGATGAAGGCGATGGCTTCCTCCGTGAGCCGGTCGTGGGCGTAGGTCACCTTCTCGGAGGAGACGTTTCGCTTGCCGCTGTTGACGTTGCCCGGAAGCCTTTCCTTGGTCTCGTTGCGGTAGAGGTGTTCGGGGTAGTAGTCGTGGGCCTCGCCCTGGTCGAGGTAGCCGTAGAAGAAGTCGAAGCCCTGGCGGTTGGGGTGTCCGGTCGAGCCGAGGTGGCCGAGGGCCCACTTGCCGACCCCGCCAGTGTGGTAGCCGGCCTTCTTGAGAAGGGAAGTGACGGTCACCGAGCCTTTGGGCAGGACGTGCATGTTGTTGCCGGCGATGGCGGTGTGGGCGGTGTGCTTGCCGACTAGGTAGACGAGGCGCGAAGGCCGGCAGACGGTGTGCCCGGCGTAGTGGTCGGTGAAGCGCAGGCCCTCCTTGGCCATCCGGTCGAAGCGCGGGGTCTTGACCACCTTCTGACCGTAGCATCCGAGATCCCCGTACCCGAGATCGTCGCATACCACGTAGATTAGGTTGGGCTTGGCCTTGGCCGGGCAGAGTTGGCCTAGAAAGAGGGGCAAGGCCAGGCAAAGAAGGAAGGGAAGCTTCATGGTTTTTCTTGGGTTGGAGATTCAGGCAAGCCAGTTCCCGAGCAGACCGGTGCTGTCGCCGATGCGCTTCTTTTCCAGGCCCATGATCTTGGCCATGGATAGCCAGAGGTTGGCGATGGGGGTGCCTTCGGGGTGCTTGAGATGCTGGTTGGGTGTTACGGCGCCTCCCGCCCCACCCGCGATCACGGTGGGGAGGTTGGTGCATTCATGAAGCATTCCGCTACTCAGGCCGGACCCCATGGTGAACATGACGTTGTCCAGAAGGGTTCCTTCCCCTTCCTTGACGGCGTTCATCTTGGCGACCAGGCGGGCGAACTGCTCGACGTGGAAAAGGTCCAGTTTCTCGAGATCCTTGAGCACCTCCTTCTTGTGCTGGTTGTGGGTCCACCCGTGGTGGCGGATCGGCTTGTCGAAAACGCCGTGAAAGGCGAGGGGAGTATCCCACCTCTCGGGCGCGACCATAAGGGTGGAGACCCGAGTGAGATCGGTCTGGAGGGCGAGGATCATCAAGTCGCCCATGACCTGGACGTACTCGTCGCGCCTCATGGCCGTCCAGAGCTTGCCCGGTTCGAGCAATTCCAGTTCGGCGAGGTCGTCCTGTCTCTTGGTGATGCGCTCGATCTGGCGTTCTACGGTCCGGACCGACTCAAGGTATTCCCCCAGTTTGTCGCGGTCGAGGCGTCCCAGCTTGGGTTGCAAATCCTTTGCGTCCGCCAGGATGACGTCCAGCACGCTGGCGTTGGCTTTGTGCTCGTCCACTGCGAAGAGTCGGCGGAAGACCTTCTGCGGGTCTTTCATCGAGCGGGCCACGTGTCCGTGACCATACCACGATATGTTGTCGAAATAGACCGATTCCCTGTTGTCTCGATAGCTGTTGCAGGAAAGCTCGAGGGAACGAAAGGCGGTGTGCTTGCCGGCCTCGTCGGCAATCACTTGGTCGATCGTCCGCTTGAGTGGATAGCCGGCGGGGGAGAGCTCGTCGGGAGTCGCCGAACTTAGGTAGCAGGAGCTGGCCTGGGCATGCCCGTCGGTGCCCGGAACCTTGATGCGGTCGAGGTTGGTGTGCAAAGTAATCTTTTCCCGTACCGGTTCAAGGGGCATGAGGCTGGGGCTGAGCGCGAATTCCATGCCCGTATCCCCAGGGTGCCAGGCCTTCTGGGCCACCCCGTTGGGGACGTAGAAAAAGGCCATCCTGGTGGGGGGAGCGGACACCTTGGCCGCTTTGGGTTGGGCGGCCTCGAGAAAAGGCAGGGCGAGGGTCGCTCCGGCTCCCCGGAGAAAGGTTCGTCGCCCCATCATGCTACTTCTCATTAGGTTCACCTTTGCTTTCCTGATTGGTTTTGTAGCGGAAGGGCAGGCTGTGGGCAATGGCCAAAACGAAGCTGGAGAACTTTCCCTTGTCCCGGAGCGCCCTTCGGGTAATCTCGTCGACCGCAGCCTTGTCGCCGACCCTCAATTCCCTCCCCAGGGCGTAGGAAAGCATGTGCTCCCCAAAGGGCCGCATGAAGGATTCCGGGTTTTCCAGAATGATGTCCTTGAACTCGATTACGTCGGAAAAGGGACGGTCGCCAAAAAGCTTTCCGCTGGCGTCGACGGGAACGTTCTTGGCGTAGGACTGGCGCCAGCGGCCGACGGGATCGAAGGATTCCAGAGCGAAGCCGAGCGGGTCGATCTTTGCGTGGCAGCTTGCGCAGGCCTGGTCGGAGGCGTGCTGCTTGAGACGGTCGCGGATGGTAAGCCCCTGGGCGGCCAGGACCCGGTCGTCCTCCTCGATCTCGGGAACCACGTCGGGGGGAGGTGGAGGAGGGTCGTTGAAAAGGACGCCGGCGACCCAGGACCCTCGCTTGATCGGGCTGGTTCGCAGGGGGGTGGAGGTCATGGTGAGGACGGCCGCAGTAGTCATGACCCCCCCCTCGCGGCGGGTGGTGAGGGAGCGCTTCCTGAATTTCTGGACCTTGGTGTTGAATCGGTTGCGGTTTTGTTTGTTCCCGAAGGGCTTGGCTGGGTTCGCATACCAGGCCTGGAGTTCATCGGAACGGTACGCGTAGTTGCTGTCCACCAGGAGCATCACGGAACGATCCTCGACGAGGATGCTCTCGAATAGGAGCAGAGGCTCGAGCATGGTCTGCAGACCGAACTTCCACTGCTCGCAGCCGATCCTCGAATAGTACTCGTTGAAACGGTCGAAGTCGGGCACCGCGGTGATCAACTGGTCCAGTCTCAGCCATTGACGGGCGAAGTTTTCCGCGAGGGCCCGACTCTTGCGGTCGGCCAGCATGCGCAGGACCTGCTTCTCCAGTTCGCCGGAATTGAGGAGCCGGCCGCTGGCGGCGGACTCCATAAGCTTTTCATCGGGAATGCTGCTCCAGATGAAAAGGCCCAGCCTTTGGGCCAGTTCATGGGCCGAAACGGGGGCTCTTGGCTCAACCTTGCTCTTCTCTTCGGAGAAGTAGATGAACTTGGGGGAGGCAAGGACCGCCGAGAGAACGTTCTTTATGGCCTGGGCATGGGAACCGGTCCGCTTTTTCTCGGAGCGGTAATAGTCGGAGTAGCGGGCGAGGACTGCCTCTTGCGCGGGCTGCCTGAAGGCCTTCTCCAGAAAGGGCCGTAGACGGTTTCCCATGTCCTCCCGATCCTCCTTGAGCAAACTGCTGGACAAGCCGGAGTACCCGTCGAATTCCGGGCTGTTTACGATCGAGCGCCCGAGCTTGAGGAGGCTCTCCAGCAAAATGGTGGAAGTGCCCAGCTGTTCCCCCTGGTTGTTGAAGCCGTGTTCGGCCTGCAGGTCGATGGCGAAGGGATCGACGTCGGTCAGGATGTGCTGCTCGATCTGGTTCTTGCCCAAGGTCCGGTTCCCCGCCGTAACCTCGGACGGGAACCTTCCCGAGGCGGGGTTGAAGTGTTGGTCCCCCCGGATCACCCTTTCAGGAAGGGGAAAGACGTCGCCCCTAAGTTCGAGCAGGTCCCGCACCGCGTTGTTGTACTCGTAGCGGTTCATCCGCCTCATGACAATGGGGCGAAGAGGGGCGTTCTCCCGGGCGTACTGATTGACGACCGAGTCTAGGAAGGCGGCGATTTTCCTTCTTGCGGCGGGCCCGGGTTGTTCTTCGTCCTCGGGGGGCATTTCGTGAAGGACCACGGACTCGTGAGCCTTGCGGGCGAGCTCGGGTGTTCGAAGGAAGTGGTCGCGGGAAACCAGGGCCTTGAGGTTGATCTTCCCCTTGACCTTCTCCTTGTCCCCGTGGCAGGCGAAGCAGTGCCTGGCCAGAAGAGGACGAACTTCTTTGAAGGAGGGCGTCTGGCTCAAGGCGGGTCCGACCTTGGGTTCGTCTTTAGGAGGAGGATCCTCGCCGGTCCTCTCAAGCTCGAGGTAGTCCAGTCCCAACAAGTATCCCTTGCCCCTGAATTTGCGGGCTTTGGGGTTGCCGCCCATAAGCTCGAAGCTCATGGCCTGTGGGCCTTGGTCGAGCGGGAACTTGCCAAGCGGGAGTGGGCGTCCCACTTCCACCCGCCCGGCATAGAGGTCGACTGCCTCGGCCGCCACCTTGCCGTTCAGCCGGATCCGGAAGACGCCGTAGTCGGGGGCCAGGGTGAGGACGAGGGTGAGGGCGTATTCCCCAGGTTCGGGCACGGTGAAGGAGGTCTCCATTTTCTCCCCATCGATCCCGTTCCAGAGCAAATGGGCGTCCCCGCTCCAGTGGGGGCCGAAGTTCTTCATTCCCTGTACGCGCGAGGTTCCCTTAGGCTCGAAAGCCGATTCCCCCTCCAACCTGGAGGTTGGTTCGCCGTTCCCCGGACGCCCCGAGACGGAGTGGTAGTCGAAGGCCTTGGGTTTGTCCGCGGCCCATCCCATGGAAACGATGGCCAGGACGAGCCCAATCCCGGCAAAGTCAAGCAATGCGGATGATTTTTCCATCAGCCCGGGGGAACCTTGTTGATGGTCAGGTAGGCCATATCTTCGAAGGCGTTCCCTGAGGAGGACTTGAGGTTGATCCCGATCCTGACTTGGTTGACGGGCTTGATCCCCTCGATGTCCAGATGGACGGACCTTCCGTCGGGGGCAACAGTGACCTTGCCGAGGTGGATCTTCTCGCGGCCTTTTCTTTCGGTTCCGGGCAGGTATTCCCGAGATCCGTATCCGCTCGACCACTTGTAGTCCCATTGCTCGAGTTCGTAACTTTCCGGATCCTTGGCCGTTTCGAGGTCCAGCCTGAAGTTGAAGAACAGTTCGATCCCGTCCTTGCGGACCTTGAGGTCGCTCAGCAGACGGGCGTTTTCTCCCGTGTAGCGGAAGCGGTGGACGTGGCCCTGGGACAAGCCCCTGCGTCCACCGCCGTTCCAGCCGTTCAGCCCGGTGGCGTAGACCTGGCCGTCCTTGGGGTTGACCCGGGCCCGGTGAATCCCGGTGAGGGCGTCGATCTTGAGCTTCACGATAGCCGCCTGGCTGATGCCGTCGATTTCCTGGAGCATCATGTAGTAGAGCCATCCTTTGCCGAAACTTGTGTGGAGGAGCTTGCCTGACAAGGGCCCCCATCTCGGATCGTCTATCCATAGTTGTCCGCCCGAGGAATTGTCGAAGGACTGGGGCATCCAGATGAGGGGCTGGTCGAAGCTTTTGGGAGGGATCACCTTGGTGTGGTCGATGCGTCCGCCGTCGGGAGCCCAGAGGTTCCCCTTGCTGTGGGTCTGGACGTAGCCGTAAAAGCCGCCTTCCCTGCACAGGCTGACCTTGGAGGCGGGCATCCAGCTCCCCTGGTTGTCGCTCACGGTGACCCGACCGTCGGGCATGATGCCCATTCCGTTGGGGGTGCGGAAACCCGTGCAATGAACTTCCCTCTTCTTCCCGTCGGGGGAAACCTTGATGACCGAGCCAGGCAGAGCGTAGGAGGTGTACTGTCCGGATTTTGCATAGTAGAGGTTTCCCTTGCCGTCGCGCTGGAGGTCGAAGTTGTAGGCGTGAAAGAAGGTCGAGACGTCTTCGTCGGCGCTGAAGCTCTCGTAGAAGTCCGCCTCCCCGTCCTCGTTGAGGTCGTGCAGGCGGACCAGCCGGTCCTTGCAGGTGACGTAGACCTTCCCTCCGATGACCTGCAGGCCAAAGGGCTCGTACATCCCGGCGGCGAATCGCTTCCACTGGACGTCGGCCAGCGAGTCGTCGATTCCCGAGACGATCCAGACGTCGCCACCGTGCGTACAGACCGCCATCCTGCCGTCGGGAAAGAAGGCGAGGGCGGAAGTCCTCAGCCAGGTCTTGCCGGAGGGAATCTTGGGGAGGGTGAGGGTATCCATGACGTAAGGCTTCTTTTCGGACGAGGTTTTGCCTCGGGTCGTGAGAATCTCGGGCCATCTTCCCGGGCCGCCCCTTGTCTTGGCCTTGAGGTCGGTCGGCTTCTTGCTTTTCCGCAGGTGGGTCAGGTAGCTGGCGAAGGAAAGGAGCTCGCCCTCTCCCTGGCCGGAGAAGCGGATGACTTCGATCACTTGGGCTTTGGGGGAGGCGGGAATGGTGAGGATGGTTCCGCGCTTCTTATCCAATTCGGGTGGCGGGCCGCCCTTTGCCAATACGGCCGTGAACCGGCCGATCTTGCCCTCGGTCCTTTCCATGCTGACGGCCAAGCCCACCTTGAGGTTTTGTTCCAGTTTGGCCTCCTTGGCCCGGAGGGGAAGGTAGCCGTGAACCAAGTTCTCACCCTCGAGCTTGGCGGTCCTGAGCCGGAGGGCCTTTTTTCCCGGTTCTATCCGCAAGGCCTGGGAGATGGCGCCGAAACCCCTCGGTTTCGATGGCATCTCGAGGATTTTACGCCCGTTGATGGAGTAGGAGAGGATGACGTGGCTCTCATGCAGGTAATGACCGTGATAGTCCATCCACTTGGATGGGATCGGTCCACGCGGAAGAAGGTTCTCGGTGGGGTAGTCGAAGGTTCCTTCGTGGGCCCACTTCCAAGCGTCAAGGCCGGGTATTGGCTCCCCCTGTGCGAGGGGAACCCCACCCCCGCGCTCGCGGTAGTGCTGCGTGTTGGAAAGATCAAGGAAACCGCCCGTCCAGAGACCTGCCAAGTCCATGGTGTGGAGGTCGTAGCTGATGGTGTGATCGTCCCCGAGACTGATCGTGAGGGCGCTGGAGAAATCCCGCCCCAGCTGGGAGGCCAGGGCGGGCCCGAAATCGCGGATGGGAAGCTTTTTCTTAGGAGGAGGGGCGACGGTTACCTTAGGGAGTTCGTCGAGATACTCCTCGCTGACGGGCTTGTAGCCGGGGTAGGAGGGCTTCATGAAGGTTTCCCGCAGGTAGTGAATGACTTCGTAGCGTTCACGCGGGCTCATCCAAGTCTGCGGGCCCATCAGCCCGTTTCCCTTGGTTAAGGTGACGAACATGGAGTAGGGGTCGTCACCGAACTTGAAGGGTCCCTTCCCGAAGGCAGGGGAGATGGGGAGAGCGGGTGTCCGACCATCGTTTCCATGACAGTTGGCGCAGAGGTTCTCGTAGGTCGATTTTCCCCGGGCGTAGCCTGCCCCGTCAAGGGACTTGATAATGCCCGCATGGTCCACGGAGTTGCCCTTTCCATTGGGATCTGCTTTCCGGGCGGAAAGAAGGGAGGGGAACA
>Ga0160422_10000250_pt1 | contig 31565 bp, 27 predicted proteins | sample Fk160mmetaG_FD_108192 | JGI IMG/M metagenome (GOLD analysis project Ga0160422, IMG submission 108192) | Marine microbial communities from the Central Pacific Ocean - Fk160115 60m metaG | ecosystem: Environmental > Aquatic > Marine > Oceanic > Photic zone | place: The Central Pacific Ocean...
ACATGAAGCATTTAGCACAACCAAAGATAAGCCTGCCCGAGGGACCCCCAAAGGAATGCAATTGGAATCAGTGACTCCTTGAAACCACGTGCCGAGCAAGGCCTTCGAACCAGCTCGCTGTTTCTGGAGACAGTTTGAGCTTACTCAAGGCAGAAATCGCTTCCTCGATGTGTTGGGACATGCGGCGCTGCGCCTCTGCATCTGCTCCTGTGGCAATCATGGCTGCCCGAACTGCTGATATTTTGGCTTCCCCTTGTTCGGAACCTGACGCTGGGTGAATTCCCAGCCAGGGTGCCAACGCTTCGCGTCCAGCCGGGTGAGCTTGTGTTGTCAACCACAACAAGGTCTTCTTGTCTGACAGGATGTCTCCCCCGACTTGCTTTCCCGTAGAATCACTCTCACCAAAAGTGTCTAAGAAATCGTCCTGAATTTGAAATGCGAGACCGACATTGACACCGTATTGATACCATGCCTCGACACGTTCAGACGAAGCTCCTGCTGCACTTGCTCCCATTGCTGCAGATGCCGCCAGCAAAACCGATGTCTTCAATCTGATCATCTTCAAATATTCGTCCACTGTCACGTTGTCTCTCACCTCGAAGGCCATGTCGCTCTGCTGACCCTCACAAACCTCTTTGGACGTCTCGTTAAACTGACGGAGTACCTCTTTCAATGCCGAGGGCGGAGTGCCTTCCAAAGCCGTCAATGCAAGGGTGTACATCACATCTCCCGACAAGATGGCCGCGTTTTCCGACCACTTGTTATGAACAGTAGGGCGACCACGACGAAGGGGAGCTTCGTCCATGATGTCGTCGTGCATCAATGTGAAATTGTGGAACAGCTCCACCGCCATCGCCACGGGCATTGCCGCCTCAAGCTGTCCCCCTTCCGCCTCGCAAGCAGCAAGTGCTAGAATAGGCCTAATGCGCTTTCCTCCCAGGGAAATGAGATAATGGATGGGGTCGTATAGCTCATCAGCAGAACCCTGTGGATAGCCTTGAAGAAAGTTCTTGATGCTACCCTCAAAGGCGTCGCGCCAGCGCGCTTCAGATGCAGTTAAACTCATGGAGATGAAAAGTCAAAAGTGGTTCAAAATATTTGGCCCATTCGCTTATCGTCCACGACGCAATTGATCTAACAGATACGTCCCGTAGCCACTCTTCAAAAGCGGCTGTGCAAGGACCTCAAGCTGATTGTCGTCGATGAAGCCCATGCGCCAGGCGATTTCTTCCAAGCACCCGATTTTGAGCCCTTGACGGTCCTCAATGACCTGCACAAATTGCGAAGCTTGCATCAGCGATGCATGGGTGCCTGTGTCCAGCCACGCCATGCCACGGTCTAACACGCGTACGTTCAGTTTACCCGCATCCAAATACGCCTGATTGACATCTGTGATTTCGTATTCCCCACGTGAGCTGGGCTTCAAATTGCTGGCAATCTCCACAACATCGTTGTCGTAGAAATACAGTCCCGGAACTGCATAATTGGACTTCGGTTTAGAGGGCTTCTCTTCGATGCTCAACACTCGGCCATCTCCGTCAAAATCCACCACCCCATATCTCTCTGGGTCACCAACGTAGTAGGCAAATACTATCGCACCATCCGGATCCGTATGTGTCCGAAGCATTCGACCAAAGCTCTTGCCGTAAAAAATGTTGTCCCCCAAGACCAGCGCCACTTTGTCGTCCCCAATAAACGTCTTGCCCAAAACAAATGCCTGAGCCAAGCCATTGGGAACTTCTTGTCCTGCGTAAGAAAAAGAACATCCGAGTTCTGAGCCATCTCCCAAAAGTCGCTTGAATGACCCCGATTCTTCTGGAGTTGTAATGATGAGGATGTCTCGAATGCCCGAAATCATGAGCGTCGACAAAGGATGATAAATCATCGGCTTGTCGTAAATGGGCATCAGTTGTTTGCTCATTGCCCTCGTCAAGGGCCAAAGGCGCGTGCCACTACCACCAGCGAGAACAATTCCTTTCATGGCTTGAAGATACACAAGGGTCAACCGCGACCTCTCAGGTCTTCATGCTGTTCCTCCCCCTTCCCTGGGCTAATTCCTTTTTGAACTTGAAGGTCATCCAGTGACAACATGTCTTCTTCTTCCAACAAATCGAAGAATGGCTCACTGAATGTTTTGGTCGTCACGTATTGAGCAAAGCTCATCAAGAGCGAGGGCAACAACATGAGGTTGGTGAACATGGCAACAAAAAGGGTGACAGAAACCAACAAGCCTAGCGAACGAGTACCATCGAATTCACTCATCGCGAACATGAGGAACCCAAAGAACAGCACAATCGACGTGTACATCATACTCACACCGGTTTCCCGCACAGCGGCCAAGACTGCTGCTCGAATGTTCCAACCATTGGCTTGAAGTTCCTGCCGGTATTTGGCCAAAAAGTGTATGGTGTCATCCACAGAAATCCCAAAGGCCACTGAAAAGACCAAAATGGTCGATGGTTTGATTGGAATTCCCGTCCAGCCCATGACTCCTGCAGTAAATAGCAAGGGCAGCAAATTGGGGACAAGTGCAATTCCTACCATGCGAGCGCTTTTAAAAAGAGAGGCCATGACCAATGCAATCACGAGAATCGCCAAGGTCATTGAAATGGCAAGGTTTTTCACGAGATAATTGGTGCCCTTCAAAAACAAGACACTCGTGCCCGTGATGGTCAGGTTGAAACGCTCAGGGGGAAATATGCTGTCGATGCGTGGCTGAAGGTCAGCGACCAACTTTTCCATTTCTAAGGTCCCGACATCGGCCATGTTTGCCGAAACGCGGGTCACTGTTTTGGAAGAATCGACAAAGTTGCTGGTCACTGCATTCGCCACATCAATGTCGGAAGCCGCGGACTCACTTCCTCGAAAATAGGGTGCGATGAAACTGCGTTCATGTCTCAACGGCAAGCGGTATCGATCTGGATCCCCTTCGTAAAAGGCCTGAACCCCAAACTTGACCGCATCCACAGCGCTCAAACTGCGCGAAAACTCGGGATATTTTCGGAGAAGATTTTGAAACTTTTCAATCCGCTTGAGATTGGCTGGACTCAAAATTTGACCCGGCTTTTTCCCATCGATCAACACCTCAAAGGGCATGACTCCTCGGAATTTCGATTCGAGCCATGCAAGGTCCAAGAGCACGCGATCTTCGTCAGGCAAATCGTCTACAATGTTGCCTGTGGTTACCATTTGAGTCATGCCCCAACCACTCAATAAGGCCACCGTAAAAGCCGCTGCATAGACCTTGGAACGATTCCCCTGCACAGTCGAAACAAAGATGCCCACAACTCGATCTAACCAGACCCGGTCTAGGTGCGTCAAATGGCGATCCCGCGGCTCGGGCAAAACGGTGAAAAGTGCCGGAATCAGAACAATGCTAATCCCAAACGCAACCATGATACTTAAAGAAGAAACTGCGCCAAATTCCACCAATATGGGGCTGTGAGTAAAGATGAAGGTCGCAAAGCCCAACGCAGTCGTGGCGTTGGTCAACAACGTCGCATTGCCCACCTTGGTCACCATGCGTTGCAAAGCCAACATCTTGTTGCCGTGCCTCTTGAATTCCGCCTGATACTTGTTGACGAGATAAATGCAGTTGGGAACTCCAATGACAATCATCAAGGGTGGGATGAGTGACATCAACAACGTGAGTTTGTAGTCAAGCAGATTGATGATTCCCAAGGACCAAATCACACCTACTGTGACCACCGTCAGGCATACGCTCACCACAGCTAAATTCCTGAAGAAAAGAAACAACAACAGCGCAGTCACGGCGATGGCTGCACCAATGAAATATCCCAACTCCCCCTTGACCTTGTTGGTCATCGAAATTCGGATGAATGGAAGGCCGCTGAGGTATGTTTGGATGCCTGTCTGTGCTGCCCACCGATCTGAGGTTTCAATGATGTCTTCCACGATGCGTCCACGCTTGGCGGAATTAAGCATGTCGTGGTTGAATATGACCATCATTAAGGTCGCCTCGTTCTCCGGATTGTAGAGCAACCCATCATAAAAAGGCAGCGACCTTACCCTGTCCACAATCTCATTGGCCCTGTCATCTGTCAATGGCGGTGCGTTGGGTTGTGCATCGACCATGTCAGGTGCCACCGGCTGCAACAAAAAGGACTTTTCAGCCGGGTGCTTGAGCACCTCAAACGCATTGGTAATGGCAAAAACCGAGTCAATGATTACGGTCGGCTTGCCGTCCACGGTGACGCGCAAAGCGCGAATGTCTTCTGCAAGTTTGTGCCATTGATTCAAGCCCTCCGCTGTCCGCAACCGAGGGTCTTCCACACCAATGACCAAAACGTTGCCCTCTGCACCAAAGGACTCCAAAAACTGCACATGAGCCTGTTCAGATGGATCCTCCTTCGGCAAAATTCCCCCGTACTTGTACTGCATCTTCAGTTGAGGAATTTGCATCCCCATGAACACCGAAAGGACAAACAGCACAAACACCGTAAAAAAACGGTGACGAATGAGAAAGAAGGCGATACGCAACCACATTGAGGGTGCAAAGAAACAAAACGGACGGGTGCAGACCTCGACCTCCGAATTACCTTTGCCCCATGGAAAACTATGACGTCGTTGTCATCGGAAGTGGCCCCGGAGGATACGTGGCGGCCATTCGTGCAGCTCAGCTCGGAATGCGCACTGCCTTGGTGGAAAAATATGACACCTTGGGAGGGACGTGTTTGAACGTGGGGTGCATCCCTTCCAAAGCCTTGTTGGACAGCTCGGAACACTACCACCAAGCCAAGGAGCAATTTGCCACACACGGCATTGAATTGGGCTCACTCGGCATCGATTTTCCTCAGATGATTGCCCGCAAGAGTGACGTGGTGTCCCAAACCACAGAGGGAATCAACTTCCTGATGAAAAAAAACAACATCGACGTTCATCACGGAAAGGGCTCTTTTGTCGATGCCAACACCATCGCAGTGACACCGGCCAAAGGAAAAGCCAAGCAAATTGGTGCCAGTCACGTCATCATTGCCACGGGGAGCAAACCCAACACATTGCCATTCATCCAAGTTGACAAAAAGCGGGTCATCACAAGCACTGAGGCCCTGAATCTTCCGAAGCTTCCAAAATCCATGATTGTCATCGGCGGAGGAGTCATTGGGCTCGAACTAGGCTCAGTGTATGCCCGACTCGGCACGGAAGTCAATGTGGTAGAATACGCTGACAGCATTATCCCGACGATGGATCGTGCCATGGGAAAAGAACTGATGCGGTCCATGAAAAAACTTGGGGCGAAATTTCATCTGAATCACGGTGTCAAAGAGGTCACTGCTACAGGTCGAAGTGTGACTGTCAAAGCAGATTCCAAAAAAGGAGAAGAGGTGACATTAAAGGCAGAGTATTGCCTCGTCAGCGTGGGACGTAAGCCCTACACAACCGGCCTCAATCTCGAGGCAGTTGGTTTGGTTACCGACGATCGTGGACGCATCCCTGTCGATGCCCACATGCGGACAAGCATCCCCCACATTTTTGCGATTGGAGACGTCGTTCGTGGTGCCATGTTGGCGCACAAAGCAGAGGAAGAAGGTGTCTTTGCAGCTGAAACCATCGCAGGCCAACATCCTCACATAGACTACAACCTGATTCCCAACGTGGTATACACATGGCCCGAAGTGGCCGGTGTCGGTGCCACCGAGGAACAATTGAAGATTGATGCCGTGCCTTACAAGAGCGGCAGTTTCCCCTTCAAAGCCAGTGGACGTGCTCGCGCAAGTATGGACACCGATGGCCTGGTCAAAGTGCTAGCCCATGCAGAAACCGATGAGATCCTCGGTGTGCATATGTGTGGACCGCGTGCGGCAGATATGATTGCCGAGGCCGTGGTGGCCATGGAATTCCGAGCAAGCGCTGAAGACATCTCACGAATGAGTCACGCCCACCCCACGTTTACTGAGGCCATAAAAGAGGCCGCCTTGGCCGCCACTGAAAATCGCGCGCTGCACATTTGACCTTTTCGGTTGTTGTGCCTTGTATGAGACCAATGATGAAGACCTGCATCCTCATTGTAAATTTGGGAACCCCTGATGCGCCAACACCTCGCGCCGTAGGTAGGTATCTACGTGAATTCTTAGGCGACGGTCGCGTCATCGATTTCCCGTGGTTGCCTCGAAAAATTCTGGTCAATGGAATCATTTCACCCATTCGCCGTTTTCGAAGTGCCCGCGAATACAAAAAGGTTTGGACGAAAGAAGGGTCACCACTCCTGTTGTACGGAGAGTCTCTTCAACGTGAACTTCAACTTCGTTTCGATACTGAAGAAGCCCGCTCAGCATTCGGAGGGGAGGTAAAAGTTGAACTCGCCATGCGCTATCAACACCCTTCGATGGACCATGTTATGGCTCGCATGGAAAAGGACTGCTACGACCGAATTTGTGTGCTTCCACTCTACGCGCAATATGCCTCTGCAACTACAGGTTCAACCTTAGAAAAAGCATTCAAAATTTTGAGCCGTTGGTACGTCATCCCCGAGGTCGTTGCAATCAGCCAATATTGGGATTTTGATGGTTACTTAAAAGGATTTGTGGAACAGGCTGCTCCATTTGACCTGGACAGCTACGACCACATTTTATTCAGCTATCACGGGCTACCTGAACGACAGGTAGATAAGATTTATGAGGATCGCCAATGCGCCAACCACAGCTGCGCAGACGAAATCAACGAGGACAACCGTCAATGTTACAAAGCGACTTGTTATGCCACGAGCCGCGCGCTCGCGTCGCGGTTGAATCTCGCAGAGGACCGCTATACCGTATGTTTCCAAAGCCGTCTCGACAGCAAATGGTTGAGACCATTCAGCGACGATGTCATTGTTGAGCGCGGGAAGGCGGGTGACAAAAGGCTGCTCGTATTCAGCCCTGCTTTCGTCGCTGATTGCCTCGAAACCCTCATCGAAATTGGTGAAGAATACCAAGAAGTGTTCGAAGAACATGGAGGGGAAAAAGTCGAGCTTGTCCCCAGTTTGAATGACCACCCAACATGGGTGCAGGGCCTCGAAGACCTGGTGCGTCAAAGAATGGGCGTGACTCCACGGCCTGACTCGGTTGCCTTGGGCGAGCCAAACCCCTAACTTCCGCGCATGAACGTGCGTGCTTTGCCTCCATTGCAAGGTCTTTGTGATCGACATGAACATGTGGTCCTCCTGTGGGATGAGCGCATCCAGGGTCGCTCCTTGTTGGGGATAGGAAAGAAACGCCGCTTGCTTGTGGAGTCGTCGAGACCCGGGGATTGGAGCGCGTGGAATGCCTTCATCGATGAAACTCAAAAACAGAGCTCATGGGCATTCGGGTGGCTGGGGTATGACCTTCACGAAAGTTTGGGTCTTCTCGATGACAATCAACGTCATCAAACCATTCCTGGTCACCCGGGTGGGTGGCCCTTGATGTGCTGGTGGGAGCCTGAGATCGTTGTAGAATGGGCCTCTGGAGTTGCTGACCCCCAAATTGTAGCTGGAATCACGCACCCGTGGGCCGTTGACATCATGCAACATTTAACCTCATCGGACGATGAACGGAAAAGCTCATCCACCGAAGCAGAGGGAGATTGGGCCCCCCTCGAAGCGTGTTGGACGCAAGAGGCATATCATGCCAAATTCAATGAGGTCCACCGAGCTTTGCAGCGCGGTGACATCTACGAGATGAACCTGTGCATGCCCTGGACGGGGAAAGCACCTGCATACGCAAGCTGGTCCATCTTTGAACGCCTAGCTTCACATACAAAGGCTCCCTACAGTGCCTATGTGCAAGCGGGTCCATGGCGCACCATTTGCGCCAGCCCCGAACGTTACTTGGCCAAACGCGGCAACACTTTGCATTCCCATCCCATCAAGGGGACAGTCAAGCGCGGCAAAACCGAGGAAGAAGACCAAGCACTGAAGCAAGCCTTGGCTTCCAGTGAAAAAGAAAGGGCTGAAAATGTCATGATTGTAGATCTGGTTCGGAACGACCTCAGTCGCATCGCTGCCCCAAATTCAGTGACTGTGGACGAATTATATGGCATTCATACCTTTTCGACCGTGCATCAGATGATCAGTTCTATTTCATGCACTTTGACTGAGAACGTCTCACCGTTGGAAATCATGCGCGCCACATTTCCCATGGGCTCGATGACTGGAGCACCCAAGCTCAGTGCCATGCAATACATTGCTGCGCTCGAAGAGTCAGGGCGCGGCATTTACAGTGGCACCATTGGCTATGTATCTCCTGATGGCGATTGGGACTTGAACGTGGTCATCAGGTCTTTGATGCATCGTGCCGATACAGGAAGGGTAGACGCCACGTTTGGAGGAGCCATCACCTTGCTTGCAAATGCAGAAAATGAATATCAGGAATGTCTCCTCAAAGCAGAGGCACTTCGCGAATGCATGGCGCGATGAAAGATGTGCAGCAACACGTTCAACGCTCGCTGTCAGACGCAGGGATTCCCGAGCCTTCCAAGTTGATTGTGGCAGCAAGTGGTGGATGCGACTCAACGGTTTTGCTTCACCTTCTACTCAACTTGGGACACACTGTAGTTGTGGCTCATGTCGACCACGGCGCGCGCGGTGCTGAGAGTGATGGGGACCGTGAGGCTGTCGCCAATTGGGCGTCCCAACACCAATGCAAATTCGAATTGTTGGAGCTCGAAGCAAAGAAGCTCAAAGGCCTTCCGCAAGGATTTCAGGGAGAGGCGCGCAAGGCGCGACAGACTTGGTTTGAATCATTATGTTCTCGGCACGATGCTTTAGCTGTCATTACGGGACATCATGCCGACGACCAGGCAGAGACGTATCTGCTTCATGCCATGCGCAGCGCTGATCCGTGGGCTGTGAAAGGCATGGCTTTGCGCGAGGGTCTCTACGTACGGCCCATGTTGGGAGTGCGGAAACGTGACCTGATTGCTTTGGCAACATCCATGAGATGGAGATGGCGTGAAGATTCGAGCAACAAATCCCAAGCCTACCTGCGCAACCGCATTCGCCATGAGGTTTTGCCATTGATGGAAGAATTGAGACCTGGAACACTCGAGCATCTAATCGACCTGGCGACACGCGCGACGGAACTCAGCAATTTGGCGAATTCTGTGCTCCAACAAACCCGTCTCGAAGCCGAATCAGAACCCGGTCTCTGGAGCATCGAAGCGCTGAAAAGCCAAGCATGGGCGCGAGAGGCCTTTCTTCGGTCACTCTCTAAAGAAGGTTGGAGCCTAGGCAGTGCCCGACGAGCACTCGATCTCATCGAGAGTCAAGTGGGCAGTGTTGTGGAACAAGGAATCCATCGCATTGTCCGAGACCGAAATACACTTGTGGTTGAATCGAACAAAACAAGGCAGGCAACTCATCCCCTGACTCTACAGACGTGTGAGGAGAATGGAACAAAGAAAACGCCATTTGGAACCTGTCAATGGGAAACTGCAACTTGTCCAGAATCCACAAACAGTCTAGGTTTAAATCAATGTTGGCTTCCTTCAGCTTGGCTGCCCGTGACCATCCGTTCTTGGCAACATGGCGATCGCATCCAACCCCTTGGTATGGACGGCCAAACCAAAATCAGCGATGTTCTCACACAAGCCAAATTATCTCCTAGAATTCGTCCCAGTGCATTGGTTTTAGAACGAGAAAAAGACGGCAAAATCTTGTGGGTCGTTGGGCACAAAATTTCGGAGCACGCACGCCTCAATCCGGGAACTTATCAAGGGCAAGCAGGATTATCCATCTCATTTCATCCCGTCCCATGAACCTTCTTTCATACCGTTCCCCCAAAATTCTTGACGGAAAAGACAAGGAATTCGCAATCATCGTTTTTGTTGTGCTCGCAGGGATGTTCATTGCAAGCCTGATCTCCTGCAATCTCATTTTTCGCAAGTTCTTCATTTGGGATCTAGGTGGATTTACATTTGAGCAAAGTGTAGGTCTTTTGCCCTATCCCCTGACGTTCCTAGTCACTGACGTGATCAGCGAAATCTATGGCAAAAAAAAGGCCAATCTCGTGGTTATTTCAGGATTGTTTGCTTCCTTCTTCGTCCTCCTCATCGTGTCCTTCGCGAGCGCCGCAGAGGCGACCGTGTGGTCTCCCGTTTCTGATGTTGATTTTGACCATGTCTTTGGCCAAACAGCCGTTGCCGTAGGTGCGAGCATGGCCGCATACCTTTTGGCTCAGTTCATCGACGTCCGAATCTTTCACTTTTGGAAGCACGTGACTGATGGGAAGCACCTCTGGTTGAGAAACAACTTGTCGACCATCCCTTCCCAGGTGGTGGACACCTCAGCAGTGCTTGTGTTGCTGTGCGCAGTGGGAGAACTTGGTTGGGATCGATTTGGGACGCTGCTTGTCAATGGCGTTCTCTTCAAATCTCTTGTTGCAGCTGCTGATACCCCCTTGATATACGTTTGTGCAGGGTGGATGAGGCGAAGATTTGGTCTCTTGGAAGGTCAGGAGATTGAATTCTGAGGCCGTTGGCTGCTTAGGATTTTGAGGATTTGGGCAGGCACTCGATTCGCCATCATTCTTCCCGCGGTATCTTAGCGAGATACTGACACTGACATGCGCCATTGCAACTCAATCGTTTCCGTGTTAAAGACCGGTTTGAACATGGCCAAGCTTGGGCTGGCATCATTGCTTTTTGCACTGATTGTCGCACCTGCTTGCGCTCAGATCGAAGATCCTGTCGACTGGGATTTTGGACTCTACCCGAGCGAACAACAAGGCCTTCACGACCTAGTCATACACGCCGAAGTAGACACATGCTGGCATATTTACAGCCAAGACAACAATCCTGATGACGGCCCTGTACCCACGGAATTTGGCTTTGAATGGCCAACGGGGCTCATCCCTCAAGGTTCTGTGCAGGAGTGCACACCCATAGAGGAGTATGACCCCAACTTCATGTTGGACCTCAAGTTTTTTGAAGAGCACGTCTATTGGAGGCAAACCGTCGATCTGAGTGAAGTAGAAAAAGATGCTGTGATTCAAGGCTACGTGTATTTCATGGTCTGCGATGAACGCATGTGCCTTCCTCCCGAGGAAGTCCCCATTGAAGTTAAAATCAGCGACATCCGTAGTGAAGACAACCGCCCCGAATACTGCGCACCTCCCCAAGACTGGTGTGGCCATGGAGAATCGGCTCATGCAGGAGACGTTCATCAAGGGGAGCAGGGTGGCCTTTTCAGCGACAAAGATTCCTCTGACAAGGGCACTGACTCCTCTGAAAAAAAGGAGACTTCCGAAGACAGTCTGCTTTGGACCTTCCTCCTCGGATTTGGCCTTGGCTTGGCCGCATTGCTCACGCCTTGCGTATTTCCTATGATTCCGATGACAGTAAGCTTCTTCACCAAGCAGTCCAAAACGCGAACAGAGGGGATTCGAAACGCCCTCACTTACGGGTTTTTTATCATCTTCATTTACACAGCACTCGGTCTGGCGCTGACGGCTTTTTTTGGGGTCGACATACTCAATGTCATTTCCACGGACCCCATCTTCAATGTGTTCTTGTTCCTGTTGCTTTTGGTCTTTGGTGCAAGCTTCCTAGGTGCCTTTGAAATTCAATTGCCTTCAAGTTGGGCCAACAAAGCTGATGCTGCATCCAATCGAGGTGGAATCATCGGTATTTTCTTTATGGCGGCCACACTTGCGATTGTTTCCTTCTCATGCACAGGACCGCTGGTTGGTTCAGCATTGGCGGGAGCTGCCACGGGGTCATTTGCTGCACCCACAGCGGTCATGCTTGGATTTTCTTCAGCCTTGGCATTGCCTTTTGGTCTGTTTTCCGCATTTCCTGGATGGTTAAACAGTCTTCCCCAAAGTGGCGGTTGGCTGAACAGCGTCAAGGTGGTTTTGGGGCTTTTGGAGATTGGCTTTGCATTCAAATTTTTGAGCAACGCAGACCTCGTCCTGCAACTTGGATTGTTGCAACGTGAGCTTTTTATTGCCATTTGGATTGCTGTGAGTTTGACCATTGCCTTTTATCTCTTCGGTTGGTTCACCTTGCCTCACGACAGCAAGGTTGAGCGCATCGGAGTGTTCCGATTCTCATTGGGTATGGTGTTTATGATGCTCGGCATTTACCTCGTCCCCGGCATGTGGGGTGCACCCGTCAATCTCATCAGTGGGTTCCCTCCTCCAATTTTTTACAGTGAGTGGAATCAAGGCAGTCAAGGCGACGGTCATGGCGGTCATGGCGGTCACGTCGAAGCCCGATTCGATGACTACGACAAAGGACTGGCTGCCGCTAGAGAAGAGGGAAAACCGATGCTGCTCGACTTCACTGGTTGGGCCTGCGTGAACTGTCGCAAAATGGAGGAGCAAGTTTGGTCCAATCCGAAAGTGGCAGAAATCCTGACGCAAGATGTGGTTCTTGTTTCACTCTACGTTGATGACCGCAAATCCCTGCCGGAATCTGAGCACAGAGTCGAGGAATACGGGGGGAAGGATTTTCGAATCAAGACCATTGGCAACAAGTGGTCGTACCTCCAAGCGTCGCGTTTTGACCGCAATGCACAGCCCTTTTATGTGATGATTGATCACGACGGACAAAACATCGGAGGCAATGCCGGTTATGATCCGGATGCAGATGTCTTCATTGATTTCCTTCAAGACGGTTTGGCTGAGTTCAACCGTTGATTGGGGAAGGCCGAACACAAATCGCGCTTTCTTCGAGAAGCACATTGCAAGGAGTTTTGACTCATGAACACCATATTTGAAAGAATGAAACTTCGGGACCATTTTGAAGAAGGAGCCAAATTGGCTGGTGCAGTCCTGCATGATGACGTCTTCATGGCTGCAATGGAGGATGGGGCAAGCCTGTTGCTGGAGACCCTCAACTCAGGCCATAAAGTCCTGTCGTGCGGGAATGGGGGATCCATGTGTGACGCCATGCACTTTGCCGAAGAATTAAGCGGGCGGTATCGGGAAAACCGCAGGCCCCTTGCAGCTCTCGCCTTGTCAGACCCAGCCGCCATGACATGCATTGGCAATGATTTCGGTTTTGATCATGTATTTGCTCGACAAACCGAGGCCCTCGGGCAATCCGGTGATCTGCTCCTCGCCATCAGCACAAGTGGCAACTCGGCCAATGTTTTGGCGGCTGCGAAACAAGCCAGAATGATGGACATGAATGTCCTGGCCTTGACGGGAAATGGTGGAGGTTCACTTTCTGATGTCTCTGATGTCAATGTCTGCGTTCCTTGGTCGGGCTTTGCCGACCGCATTCAGGAAGTCCACATTCGATGCATCCACGCTTGGCTCGATGCGGTGGAGCAAGATTTGAGCTGATTTCATGGTCGTACATACCTGGGGCTTCGTTCCATCGAAGCCTGACTCGCCATGGATTAAGGTCGAATTGCGTGCTGAATCAGGAGCTGTGTTGCGTGTGTCAGGCATCCCCTATGCCGCAGCCTTGGCCAGCCTGGCGCGCATTCGTTCCGCGCTGCAAGGCATGAATGTTCGATGGCCCGGAAAGTCGCTCACCTTGCACGTTCACCCGGCCCTTCGAACTTCAGAAATGACAGGTCTCGATGTCCCCGTCGCACTGGCAATCATGGCGATTCAAGGAAAGTTTCTCCCAGAGAAGCTGTCAGGGTTGGTGTCGCACGGGATGTTGGGGTTGGATGGCGAAACGAGCAATCCCGAGCCACTTTCCACTCATTGCAGCAACCGTTCATTGCCGCCATCCCTGATCGTGAGGGCCATTGGATCTCGAGAGTCTTTCCCCAACGTCACCAATTTACCTGTGCAGGAATGCCATCACCTTTCGCAGATTGTTGCTGCGCTAAACCGCCCATTCATTGAGCACAACCTTTCGCAATCGGAAAAAGCAGAATCCGAAGAAGTGATGCATGAATGGGGCAAGATCAAAGGTGAAGGAAAAGCCAAAATGTGGTTGTGCATCGGGGCCAAGTTGCGCTTGCACACCATCCTAGCTGGCCCCCCAGGGATGGGAAAATCAAGCCTTGTACGCGCAGCTCACGCTTTGCTCCCACACAACGGAGGCAACCCCGCGCCCTTCTTGGCACCACACCCCTCAGGAGGGGTTGCTGGTCTACTTGGGTCATGGAGACGAGGTCAACCCGTCAGTGGTGCTTGGGCATTGGCCAACCAGGGATTGTTGTTCTTGGATGAGTTTCCCGAATGGCCAAGGCCTGCTCGGGAGTCGCTTCGCCACATCATAGATACTGACTCACTTTACTTGCACCGGGCCGAGGGATCTGCATCTTGGACTTCACGTGCATGGCTTGTCGCCGCCATGAATTTATGTTCATGCGGACACCATCCTGAGCGATGCACGTGCGATCCATCTGAACGCCGCCGCTACCGGCGAAAACTTAGCGCACCCCTTCTTGAGCGATTTCCAATCCAACTGGATGTGGGTGGCCACGACGAAACCGAATGCCAAAAATCATGGTCAGAATGCATCGTTTGGGTCCAAGACAAACAAGAAGAAGCTCGCCCAAAGTGGCAGCCTGACACTCAACGCCTTGCGCAGGCCATTTTCAAGAAAGACCATTCCAGCAAACGACAACAACGCCATCTGAGAATACTTGCTGAAGCTCACGCACAATGGGAAAATGAATTGAACATACGGCCCTGTGACGTCAGCGCCGCATTTGACGTCATGTGGATGAATAGGCAAGGCTGGTGGCGCCTTCATTGATCACGAAATACAAGGCGTATTTTTGCCAAATGGCCACAATTCTCTCTGCCCGCGGATACACCCCATCTCTTAATTCAAGCGTTTGGCTTGCACCCAATGCCACGATTGTCGGCCAGGTCACAATGGGTCCTGAAAGTACGGTTTGGTTTTCCGCGATTGTACGGGGCGATGTCGCTCGCATTGATGTCGGACGTCGAGTCAACATTCAAGATGGCGCTGTAGTGCACGGGACATTCGGCCACAGTCATACCATTCTTGAGGACAACGTCAGCGTTGGACACAACGCAATCGTTCACGGCGCTCATGTCAAAGAGGGTGCTCTGATTGGCATGGGAGCAATTGTTATGGACAAGGTCACGGTTGGCGAAGGTGCGGTGGTTGCTGCTGGCGCAATTGTTTTGGCTGGCACTGAAATCAAGAAGGACGAGCTTTGGGCGGGTGTTCCCGCAAAATGTTGTGGGCGAGTCAGAGACTCCCTTCGAGATCAACTCAGCCAGACCTCAGCTCGGTATGTGCAATATGCGAGCTGGTACCAAGAGAAGTCCACTTCTGTTGAGGAGTAAGCAGGATGAATCAGTCATTGAATCTCCGACCATGGCACCTCAAAAAGATCGACAGAGGTTCCCAAAATATGCGCCGCGCCGTCCGCAAAAGCTTGAGTCCAATCCGTGACTTCGAATCGGTCGGATTGCGTCTTGGCTGAAGCCCTTGCACCACGTTCAGACAAGACCTTCGCCGCGCGCTCAGACACAATGGCCGGGGTATCCACAACAACAACTTGACTTGGGAGCTGCGCGCAAATTTCATCCTTCACCAAAGGGTAATGCGTACACGCCAACAACATGGCATCCTTCTCAGCAGCCCATCCGTCGGCGAAATATGCCTCAACCACCGCCTTAGAAATTGTCCCGTTGTGAAAACCCTCTTCAATGGCACTCGCCAACAAAGGCGTGGCGAGGGATGTCACCTTTCCCCCTTTCGCGGAGAAAAGGCGGTCATACAAGCCACTTTGAACTGTAGCTCGTGTCCCAATCAGAGCAAATTCACCGCAAGGATTGTGTAAAACCGCCCAATCGACCACGGGGCTTACAACATCAATGACAGGAACCTCTGGACCTGCCACGGCACGCACTTCATCCAATGCATTGCTCGACGCTGAGTTGCATGCCACAACCACCGCTTTACAACCCAAATCCATCAAACGCTTGGTAATGCCGACTGCATACTCCTTCAAGCGTTCCGGACTCTTGTCTCCGTATGGCATGTGGGCTGTATCGCCCAAGTAGCACAATGACTCCTGAGGCAGCCGTTGCATCAAGGCCTTGGCGATGGTCAATCCCCCAATGCCCGAATCAAACATGCCGATGGGCGCGTTGTTGCTCATGGCACTTCGAACCGCACACTCACATGCCCAACTTGGTCTTCACCAAGTCGGTCACATCCTCACCGCCATTGTACAGGGTCACTCCTGTGCTCGTATCAAATATGTACGTGAACCCTTGCTCCCGCCCAACCGCTTCAATGGCGTTTCTCACTCGTTCAATCATGGGTGCAAGCAACTGCTGCTCCATTTGCGAAAGGTCGTTTTGGATGGTCACTCCAAACTCCTGCAGCCCTGCATCCAGCTGTTGCAGTTCACGTTGTTTTTGCTGAAGGATGGCATCGGGCCAGGTGGCTTCTTTGGCTTGGTAATCGGCAAACTTGGTCTCAAGTTCCGCCTGCATACGTGACACTTCTGCCTCATATTCTGCCGCCGCGGCTTCAATGGAGGCCTGAGCATCTGCACGCTCAGGTAAGGTCATCAAAATCTCTTGAGCGTCTAAGTGACCGAATTTTTGAGCCACGCCATCAGACATGCCGAGGATGGCCATTAAAGTGAAAAGGAGGAAGTGTTTCATGAAATTCTTTTTCTGTTCATTGTTGATGACGAAAGTCCCACATTCATGTGTCTTTCAATGGTGTTGATTTAATTTTTGCTGCCCGGCCTCGTTACCGTATTGCCTCGTCCCCCTGTCGCGCTATTCATTCGGTCTCGGGCGTTGCTTTTGGCCCCGTTCACAGCGTCACGACCTCGGTCCATCATGCTTCCTCCGCCCTTGTCATCATCACCCGCTTTGCCACCTTCAGGTTCAATGGTTTCGCCCGGCACGTAGCCGAGCTTTTTGATCAGGCGATCGGAGATGTCGTACTTAGGATTGGTGTAAAGCATGTTGCTCTGGTTGCTCTTGTCAAAAATGACCATGTATCCACTGCCCGAGGCAATGTCCTTGAGAGACTCAAAAATCTGCTGTTGGATGGGCTCAATCAACTCCTGGCGCTTTTGAAACAACTCCCCGTCGACACCAAATTTTTGCTTTTGCATTTCCTTGCCTTCAGAGCGCTTCTTGGCGATTTCATCCTCCCGTTTGACTCGCATCTCAGCCGTCAGCAATACCCGTTCTGCCCGATAAGCCACTTCGAGGCGATCGGCCGCTTCGAGTTTGGCCTCCACATCAGCTTGCCATTGGATGGCGTAATTGTTCAGATCTGTTTGTGCTGTTGCATATTCAGGCATATGCAGCAAGACATACTCAGAATCGATGTAAGCAAACTTTTGTGCCTGCAGTAATGTGGCCAAACCAAAAAACGCGACAGCCACGGTTACATGTTTTACAGCGCGCTTCAAGAGAGTTGAAAAGGGAGTCATGAGGTTGTCTTGTCAAATTTGGGGCCAAACTATGCTCGCGTCAAAGTTCGCCCATATTCATGCCAATCGAAAAATGGAATTGACTGCGGTCCATGCTGGGAATCGAGGGAACGTCATCCAAACGCCATCCGTAATCCAGTCCAAGTAGACCAAACATGGGAAGGAAAATTCGCATGCCCACACCTGCAGAGCGATAGACCTGGAATGGATTGAACGCGCGTGGATCTTCCCACGTATTTCCACCCTCCAAGAAAGCCAAAGTATAAATGGTGGCACTCGGATTCGTGCTCAGAGGGAATCGCAATTCCGCGCTGTATTTGGCGACCACAGGCGCTCCCGTATTCCGATTTGGAGATGTCAGGCTCAAGTCGTCGTAGCCTCGGAGATTCAAGATTTCTCGACCGTCCAACACAAATCCGCTCAAAAAGACTCCCCCGAGATAAAAGCGCTCAAATGGACTCAATCCAGTAACGCGATTGTACGAGCCAATCATTCCAACTCCAGCAGCAGTGCGTAAAACGAGACTTTTGGGGTTTTCTCCTCCACCCTGTGTCAAAGGCGTGTACCATTCTGCTTTGACTTTCCACTTGTGATATTCCACCCATCTAAATCGGGTTTGATCGTCTACGGGTGCGCCGTCCTCCCCGGTATAAAAGCCCTCAGGACGGAAGACACTGTACGGAGGGGTGGCCTTCACGCTGACTTCTACATTCGATCCCCACACGGGGAAGATGGGGTCACTTACGGAATTCCTTCCCACCACGCCTGTCAAGGCAAGGTTGTTTGAGCGACCTTTCGAAAAGCTGAAGAACGACCCAAAGTCGTCCAGATTGAAATGTTGGTATGACAGCGAAGCCTGGAACACAAACCAGTCGTCAGGTTTTTTCCAACGTTGGCCGAGCCCCAATTGCACGCCAGTAATCTGAAGAGATGTTCTCGCCTCATTCACCTCACCATCAATCAACCGAGGCTGGCCATTGCTTTGAATGGACCTCCATACGCTGAAGCTCAATGAATTCGGCTTTGACCCTCCCAACCATGGCTCGGTAAAACTGAAGTTGTAGCTCTGGAAAAACAATCCATTGGATTGGGCTCGCAGCGACAACCGCTGTCCGTCGCCAGTAGGAATGGGACGCCACATGCCCTTTTTGAACATTTTTGAAGCCGCAAAATTGGTGAAGCTGATGCCAAGGGTACCGACGACGCGCCCACCTCCCCATCCACCGCTGAGCTCAATCTGATCGGAGGGCTTTTCCTCCACGGTGTACTCAATGTCCACGGTGCCATCCTCGGGATGTTGAATGGGATTGACACCAAATGCCTCTGGGTTGAAATAGCCGAGCTGAGAAAGTTCTCGTTGGGTTCGAATGATGTCAGTTCTGCTGAACAAATCTCCAGGTCGTGTTCTGATTTCTCTGTATACGACGTGATCGTTGGTTTTGCTATTTCCCTGAATCTTCACCCGTCCGATTCGGAATTGCTGGCCTTCCATCATCCGAACTTCAATGTCGATGGTGTCGCCATAAACCCTTTTTTCAATCGGCCGTGCTTGAAATGTCAAGTATCCATCGTCTTGATACAAAGAGCTCAGATCAAGTCCTTTTGGATCCATGAACACCCTGGTTTCTAAACGCTCCATGCTGAATACCTCCCCACGCTGGATGTCAAGCAAACTGTCGAGCTGAGTGGTTCTGTACTTCGTGTTCCCCGTGAACGTAATGTCTCCAAAGAAAAATGGACTCCCCTCCTCGACCCAGACGTCCAAGACCACCTCGCCATCAGCATTTCGACTCAAGCTGTCTTTCAATACGCGCGCATTTCGATATCCTGCAGCGTGATATTCATGGAGTACGTTGTCGAGGTCAGACTGAAACGTGCTCTCGAGGTATTTCGACGCCTTGTAAAACCGCCACCATCTCCGCTCTTTGGTGTCTTTCATCTTTCGGGCCAATGCTGTCTCATCCATGGCTTCAACCCCGTGGAAGGCAATGCGGTCAATTTTGACCTTACTCCCTTTCTCGATGCGTATCCGCAACTTGGTCCCATTGGCGAACAACGTATCTGATTGTTGTTCCATGGCGATGTCCACGTCAAGAAAGCCTTTTTCCATGTAGTGATCCCGAATGCGCTTCGTGGCCACCGCCTTGACGTTGTCATCCAAAATGCGCCCCGTCAACAGCTCAATTTTACCCTTAATCGTCTCTTGCTCGGATCGACTGACACCTGAAATCGTATACCGGGTAAGTCTAGGCAGCTCTTTTACGCGAATGACCAAGTATGCATCTCTGCCTCGTACCTCCGCGACCTCGATTTGGATGTCAGCAAACAAATCCTGTGCCCAAAGTCCTGTGATGGCGCGCTTGATGTCGTCACCAGGAATTGTAATTTCCTGTCCGACCTGCAGTGAACTGAACAACTTGATGGCCTGAACATCAGTATGTTCGGCCCCTAGAACGGTCAACCCAGCGATTTTGTAGGTCGATGACAAAGACAAATCTATCAGATTGTCATTATCAATTTGAGCCCACATGTTCTGGGCGCCTGATGTCACCATGCAGGCCAGCACTGCCCTCCAAATCCATGCTCTCATCAGCTTGACTTTACATTGGGAAGAGCACCAAATCGGCGCTCTCGATGTTGAAAATCTCTGATGGCATCGAAAAACTGTTCCTTTCTAAAATCCGGCCAAAGGACCGATGTGAAATGGAGCTCTGCGTAAGCCAATTGCCACAACATGAAGTTGCTGATGCGATGTTCCCCCGATGTGCGAATCATGAGCTCCGGATCGGGCAAATCCGCCGTTTGAAGGTATTTGTCAATGGTCGATGGAAGCACATCTTCCGGTTTCAGCCCCTCTCCCATCATGGCCCGAATGGCTTCAACCATTTCCCACTTTGCACTGTAACTCAACGCGAGGATCAAATCCAAACGAACGTCGCCCTCAGGGCCGTCTTTCATTCTCTCCAGCTCCGCTTGACATGCAGAAGGCAAACTTGTCACATCTCCAATCGCACGCAATCGAACGCCCTTGCTTCCCAATTCCATGGCCTCTTGCACCAGTGTCTTGACAAGCAAGTCCATCAAGGCGTCCACTTCTTCTTTCGGACGATTCCAGTTCTCTGTGCTGAATGCGTAAAGAGTCAAATAACGTACTCCGCTTTCAAGGGCAGCCTCTACTGTGGCACGAACAGATTCCACGCCGTGGGCATGCCCAAAAACACGTTCCTCTCCCCGACGCTTGGCCCAACGACCGTTGCCATCCATGATGACAGCGACGTGTTCAGGGACTCGATGTGGATCAATTCCCGCAGCGCGCAATGCTCGATTTTGAGCATCGGAAGAATGAGTATTGGGTGAAATCATTGTTCCCAGCAAGTTGTGGCTTTTTTGCTCACGCGAAAACCCAAAGAGAACAAAAAGTAACCGTATCGATCGTTGCGACCCGGGTCCCCTCGCTGGAAACTTTCGGGTCCTTGACTGGACGACAAATCATCGAGGCTACGGTCTGCAAATTGGACCGCTGTTTGGCCTCGCGCCTCACGCAACAAAGAGGGGTTCATGTATACTGTGCTTACATCATCGAGGTAGTCGGTCCATGTTTTTCTCGCTCCCCATTCGAATTGGATGGACATCCCCGAACCCAAATTCCCCTTCCATCCCAAACCGTAAGGCACGGCTACACCCCAGTTGAGGTAGTTTGACACATCCTCAAACCAACCCTGGCCCTCTGTACCCATGGGTTGCAGCGGCTGCCAATTTCCATAGATATCCTGACCCTCAGGATCGTGGGTATAAATCGCCAACCCTGCATACAAAAAGGGCACCAAATTGCGTTTTGGGTTACCCACCGCATGATCGCGAAAATTCAGCTCCGTCGTGAGGGAATACTCGTTGATTTGATTTCTAAAGTGCAGATTCCGGTTTTGCTGCCATCCATTGGACTGGTCATCATCCCAGGCTTCGATTCGGCCTTGGAGAAATTGGCCTCGGACAGACCACCTCGTATTGATGTTGTGGCGATAAAAACCTCCTCGGGTCAGGTGACTCATCGAACGCAACATGTTCCCCGGATTTAAATCTCCAACGTACCAAGCTGTTCCAAGTTGAATTCCCAGTTCCTTGCTTGCACCGCGACGGTTTCGTTGTCCCTGACATTCGTTTGTGACTCCGAAAAAGCACAACGCAATCGAAGCCAGTAACATCAAGAAAGGGCGAGGAAAAATTGTCATTGTGGTGTTCAACGCGCAAAATTACGCGGGATTGCCCTGGCTTCAGCGTTCTCGTGGGTCAAGTCCCCAATGCATTTTTTGGCGAACCGTGGAAAAAAAGTCTTGGTGCTCCAAATTGATTAGCGTGATGCTGAATCCCGCGGGCCTTATGCGCACTTCCTGACCAGGCTCAAGTGGGTAAGAACGACTGTCCATGCTCAACAAAAACTGGGCGTCTCTGCCTCCAGCCACCAATGTGATTTCTCCTTCAAGTGGAATCACCAAAGGGCGGTCATTGAGATTGTGAGGTGCAACCGGAGTGACGACCACAACATTGGATCCCGGATACACTATGGGGCCTCCAGCACTCAATGAATAAGCTGTTGAACCCGTCGGGGTGCTGACCAGAAGTCCATCCGCCCAATATGTGTTGACAAATTTGTCGTCTCTATGAACGTCCACAACGACCATGCTTGCCGTATCGCGCTTGTGAATCACAACTTCATTCAAGGCATATGGAAATTCACCGAGATGTTGTCCCTCGACCTCAACACGCAACAAATCCCTTCTTTCCTCCCAAGTTTTACCAGCAACAAAGGCATCCATAGCCAAATCAAAGGCATCCATACTCACATTGCTTAAGAATCCCAATCGCCCCGTATTGACACCAAGGATGGGTATGGCACCCCGCTGCACAAGCGTAGCGGCTTCGAGAACTGTTCCATCCCCACCAAAAGCTAGCAGTACATCCACACCGTCAGGCACATCACCTTCATAAGGCATCAAGCCCTCGGGAAGATTCATGTGATCGCTCAACTCGGCCATGTAGGCTTGGGAAATCCAGGCCTCTGCATCGAGTGCCAAAACACGATCCAACGCCGAGCGCAGAGCCTCTGCGTCTTCAGGCGACACCGCTTTTCCGAAAAGGGCAATGCGCATGAGTTTTAGATTAAGGTTCGAGGTATCGCATGAATGCATCAAATCGCGCGCGCATCTCATCCTCGAGTTCAGGCGCGTTGTAAAAACTTTGTACCTGATACTCGTGGCGGCGCAAAGTGACCATCAGCGACTCGATTTCTTCTGTGCTGACTTTGAAGGTCACTTCCAAAAATTCGCTGTCTTCCGCAGGGGCCACGTTGAAACTCGTGATTTGGGATCCATCGGCTTCAACAATGCGAAAGAGTTCTGCAGGACTTAAGTCCTTTGGCAACACCTCCAGAACGATTGTGCTTCCGGGAACTCCCCAGCCCGCTCGTTTGGCAAGAAATTGCAGCACTGCCGAACGATTGACCGCTCCGCGATACAAACCTTCGTGAACAACGGGAAGCACATCGACATCTGACCAACCCATACGAGCGACCACATCGTACAAATGCAAATCATGTGAAATGGCATCCTGAGTCATTGGTGCCTCGGCAATGATTGCTGAATCGTCAAGTTCGAGCAGCACACCTTCAGACACTGTTCCTTTGTAAACGTCCTCTTCAACCACTGGAAGGTGCATGAGTTTCAACTCATCCATGACATTCAGGGCGCGCGCGACCTTGTCGGTCAAGGCGAGGACCGGAAGGTCTAAGGACAGCATTCTCTGGGCGCGCATGGTGTAATTTCGCTCTATTAAGTCAAAGGTAGGTATGACACGGCTCAGCGTCAACGTAAACAAAATTGCCACACTTCGAAACGCCCGTGGAGGCAATGAACCCAATGTTATTGAGGCGGCCAAGCGCATTCAAGCATTTGGGGCTGACGGAATCACTGTTCATCCGCGTCCCGATGCTCGTCACATTACCTATGCCGATGTGCGCGGCTTGCGGTCTGTTGTCAACACAGAATTCAATATCGAGGGGTATCCAAACAAGGAATTCATCGACCTTGTCTGCGAGGTGCGTCCGGAACAGGTCACCTTGGTCCCAGATCCCCCCGACGTTTTGACCAGCAACGCCGGCTGGACAGTAACAGATCACAGCAGCATGCTGCGTGACGTGCTTTCAAGGTTCCATGAATGTGGCATCCGCACATCGTTGTTCATCGAAACGAACCAAGCTCAAATTGAGGCTGCAGCCATGGCGGGAGCAAACCGCATCGAACTCTACACAGAATCGTTTGCCGTTCAGCATGCGCGTATCGGCAGTGACGCTGCCCAGCCTTATACGCAAGCTGCCAAGTGGGCCGTGGAAGCAGGTTTGGGCGTCAATGCAGGGCACGACCTCAACCTTTCCAATTTGCGTGATTTCTGTGCAAAAGTCCCCCACCTCGACGAGGTGAGTATAGGACATGCCTTAATTTCCGATGCCCTTTACCTCGGCCTATCCAACGCAGTTGCACAGTATCGTGCGTGCCTTCACGTCCCTTAATGGTTCCGAACGCAAGACACATTCCTTGTATCCGAGGGGGAGGAGCATCTCACCTCATTATCCTGCATGGATTGTTAGGTAGTTCTGACAATTGGCAAACGTTGGGCAAACGCTACGCCAAATCTCACCACGTGTGGATGCTTGATGCCCGAAACCACGGACGATCCCCTCATGCTTCTACCCATACATACGAGTCCATGGCAGGCGATGTCATCGACTTTATGGACGATAGGGGCATAAGCAAAGGATCTCTTTTGGGCCACAGCATGGGTGGCAAAACGGTCCTTTTTTTGTCACAATTGCATCCTGAACGATTCGAAAAACTCATTGTCGCTGACATTGCTGCCCGGGAATACACGCCAAACCATGACCCCATATTTGACGCGCTACTGGCAACAACCCCAGCATCTGCCTTATCAAGGGAAGCCATTCAAGCCCAAATTTCAGAGGCATTGAATCGAGATCCCGTGCTCGTGCCTTTTTTGATGAAAGGCCTTTACAGGAAGAAAGAAGGCGGCTTCGCCTGGCGCTTCAATGTGCCCGTCCTGCGACGAACCATGAAGAGTATGGTCAATCATATCGAACTCGGCGTCAACACCCTCCCCACGCTATTCATTCGAGGAAGCGAGAGCAACTACGTCAACGATGACGACCTAGACCTGCTTGGGGAGCATTTCCTGCACATGGACCACCATACCATCGAAGGTGCTGGCCACTGGTTGCATGCTGAAGCACCTGAAGAATTTTATCAAGTCACGAACGACTTTTTGGCTTAGCCCGCTTCCTTGTTGGCAACCCCTTGCCGCTGGTCATAAATCCACCCCTGGCTCGAGTCCCCTTTCGAAGTTTGCACTGTTCTTTTTCAGGCAACATGACAAAATCTCGGCACGATTCACCGCATGTGCTCTCCAACTTATCCTTGCACGATTCGCATTGAATCATGAGGATGTTGCAAGTGGGGTTGGCACAATTCATATGAGTGTCGCAGGGCGTTCCACAAGTGTGGCAATGTGCGATAACATCGTCTGAAATTCGCTCCGCCATGCGCTCATCAAACACAAAATTTTTGCCAATGAACTTGTTGCGTAGACCTTTGGCCTTGGCCTGACGGGTATACTCAATGATGCCTCCTTCCAGCTGATGAACATGATGAAACCCCTTGTGCTTGAGATAAGCACTCGCCTTTTCACATCGAATTCCCCCTGTACAATACATGACGATGTTCCTGCTCTGCTGCCCTTGTAACATGTCCTCAACGAAGTCAATCTCTTCTCGAAAGGTGTTGACGTCTGGACATATCGCCCCCTCAAAATGTCCAACCTCGCTCTCGTAGGCATTGCGCATGTCAATGAGAATAGTATCCTCTTTATCCGTCAATTCATTAAACTCTGAAGCTTTTAGATGCGTGCCGCAATTGGTCACATCAAAAGTGTCGTCCTCGAGTCCATCCGCCACAATTTTGGCCCGAACACGAACGATGAGTTTAAAAAAACTTTTGCCCTGCTCAACTGCCACATTCAGCCTCAGATTAGGCAACCAACCCAAGTCATCGATGTGCTTTTTAAATTCTGCAAATCGTTCGTTAGGCAACGAAATCTGCGCATTGATGCCCTCCTTGGCAACATAGGTTCGACCGAGCACCTCCATCGCAGACCAAGCCTCGTACAACTCCTCTCGGATGCGAGCTGGGTCACTCAAATGCACATACCGATAAAAGCTGAGTGTCACCCTTTGCTGAGTATCCGCTTTCATGCGCTCCAACAGCACGCGACGATTCTCTCTATTGTGAAGCTTGCTCATGCCTCACAAAAATACGTCAACGCAAGAGTCATCTTTTTTGGTTTGTTGTCTTTCGTTGTGACAATCCCTGTTTTTCTCAATGCATCTTGAACCTTCTCGTAGTCTATACAACCATGCTTGAATTTTGTAAAACTGTATTGTGTCGGGTGAGTTTCGACCGACGCTTGTTTGCCCGAGAATTGACCAAGTCTTTCTCTTGGCTTTCCTACGATGACGCGCTCAATTTGAAAAATTGGGCGATGGCGACATATTCAAATCGATACGGTCACCTTATTCTCACTGCATTTGCGGCGGCTCAAGGCATCAGGGCGTAACGACTGTCATTCTGATTTTTGACGCAATGCTCTGATGTTTCTTTTGAGACCAAGAAGCCCCGTTCGTTTTACCGGACTGTCTTTGAAAACATCTCTAAATACGTCTTCCGTCAAATCCTCCCAGTCTGAATTGGTCATATCCATCAAGCGGGGATGTGGAGAAAATCGCGGTTCGGCGGTAGGAGTGGCGTGCCTGTTCCAAGGGCAGACCTCTTGACAGATGTCACAGCCAAACATCCAATTTTCCATATGGCCCTTCACTGGCTCCGGAATGGCGCCTCGCAATTCAATTGTAAAATAACTGATGCACTTGCTGCCATCCACCACACTAGGCTTGATGATGGCGTCCGTTGGACACGCATCGATGCAACGGGTACACGTACCGCAGTGGTCTGTGACTGGTGCGTCAGGCTCCAAGTCAACATCCAAAAGCATCTCCGCCAAAAAGAAGTAACTGCCCTTTTTCTTGCTGATCAACAAACTGTTCTTTCCAATCCAACCTAAGCCTGATTGCCGAGCCCACGCGCGTTCAAGAATGGGCGCAGAATCGACGTAAACACGTCCTCCAATGTCGCCCCACTCGGCCCGCATCCATTTGAGCAATTCCTTCAATTTCCACTTCAGGACAAAGTGGTAATCCTCACCATAAGCGTATTGAGAAAGCCTAGGTGCTTCAGTATCAGATTGACCAATCGGGTTGTGATAATTGAACAACAAGCTCACAACTGATTTCGTTCCCGGCAAGAGCTTTCGAGGATCGAGTCGCTTGTCAAAATGACCCTCCATGTATGCCATCTCTCCATGCATATCTTGTTTTAACCACGCTTCGAGACGAGGGGCCTCCTCGGTCAACTGACGAGCCACAGAAATACCCACGGATACAAAACCGAGTTCCTGAGCCCGTCGCTTGATCCAAGCAGACCGGTCTGAAGCCAATTGCTTCGCCTTGGCCATGAGTTAAGCGTCAAAGAGATCTGCTGAGCCAGCCGACGGCATTCTGCCCAAATGTGTGTAGGCTGCACTTGTCGCTTGTCGCCCGCGAGGTGTTCTTACCAGCAAACCCTCTTGAATCAAATAAGGTTCGTAAACTTCTTCCAATGTCCCCACATTTTCACCGATGGATGTAGCCAAAGTGCTCGCTCCCACAGGCCCCCCTTTGAACTTGTCAATGATTGCCGACAAAATACGGTTGTCCATTTCGTCGAGACCCTTCTTGTCCACTTGAAGGGCATCCAATGCATAAGCGGTCACCTCAGGGTCAATTTGACCAGAACCCTTTACTTGAGCAAAGTCACGAACGCGACGCAACAAGGCATTGCTTATGCGAGGTGTCCCTCGGCTTCGAGAAGCAATTTCATAACTCGCGGCTCCTTCAATTTGAATGTCCAAAATGCCCGCAGACCTCTCGACAATGTCTGTCAAAGTCTTCGCATCGTAATACTGCAGTCGAAGGTTGATGCCAAACCGTGCCCTCAATGGAGCTGTCAGCAATCCCGATCGCGTCGTGGCCCCGACCAAAGTGAATGGATGAAGGTCAATTTGGACCGTCCGTGCATTGGGCCCCGTGTCAATGACCAAATCAATCCGATAGTCCTCCATCGCGCTGTAGAGGTACTCCTCCACAACGGGAGACAAACGGTGAATCTCATCAATGAAGAGCACGTCGTTCGGCTCCATACTCGTCAAGAGTCCAGCAAGGTCACCCGGTTTATCCAATACCGGCCCTGAAGTGGTGCGAATCGCAACACCCATCTCATTGGCTACGATGTTTGCCAACGTCGTTTTACCAAGTCCCGGAGGGCCATGCAGCAGGACATGGTCAAGCGCCTCCTTTCGCTGCTTTGCGGCCGTGACAAAAACTTTGAGGTTATCCATGGACGCGCGCTGACCCGTGAAGTCCTCAAACCGAGCAGGCCTAAGAACCTTGTCCAAATCTCCATCTGAGGCCTGTTCAGCCTCACCACGCACATCAAAATCGTCCTCGTGTTGCATCTCGAAGCCAAGTTAGCACCTTCATGCATGAAAAAGCCCCCGAACAAGCGGAGGCTTTTTCATCAAAGACTCGCGCGGGAAAGGGTTCAACCGTCTCAGTGCGCAGATTCACCCGCCTTCACAGGCACCGTTTGAGGCACGAAATCATCCTCGAAGTCAGGATTGCTGTAATCATATGCCCACCGATGGACCTCTGGCAACGCCCCTGGCCAGTTGCCATGTACGTGCTCAACAGGCGTCGTCCATTCCAACGTATTCGACTTCCAGGGATTTTCAACTGCCAATTGACCTCTGAAGATGCTGTAAAAGAAATTCCACAAAAATGGCAATTGGCCAATCGCTCCAATGATTGCGAAGGTGGAGATGATGGGTTGAAGATCCATCACAAAATCAAGATACTCGAAGTTGCTGTAATCGTAATACCGTCGGGGCGCACCTGCCAGACCCACAAAGTGCATGGGGAAGAATACCCCATAACCAGCTACAAGGGTGGTCCAAAAATGGACATATCCAAGTTTGGTGTTCATCATGCGTCCAAACATTTTGGGATACCAATGATATATCCCCGCAAGCATGCCGAAAATGGCACTCATGCCCATCACGATGTGAAAATGCGCCACCACGAAATACGTATCGTGCACGTTAACATCAAGCGCTGAATCTGCTAGAATGATTCCCGTCAATCCGCCAGTCACAAACGTGCTCACCAAGCCAATGCTGAAAAGCATCGCAGGTGTGAATCGCAGATTGCCTTGCCAAAGCGTGGTGATGTAATTGAATGCCTTCACGGCAGAGGGGATGGCAATCAAAAGCGTGGTGAAAACGAAAACTGAGCCCAAGAATGGATTCATCCCTGTTACGAACATGTGGTGACCCCATACGATGAAACTCAAAAATCCAATGCCCAAAATTGAACCAATCATGGCTTTGTAACCAAAAATGGGCTTCCTTGAATTGGTGGCAATGACCTCCGAGCTAATGCCAAGGGCTGGCAACAACACGATGTAAACCTCTGGGTGGCCCAAGAACCAAAAGAGGTGCTGATATAGAATTGGACTGCCACCTGTTACATCAAGCGCCTCTCCTCCAATAAAGATGTCGCTCAGATAAAATGCTGTTCCCATGGAACGATCCATGAGAAGCAATACCACTGCGGAAACCAATACTGGAAAGGACAAAACACCAAGCACTGCGGTTATCAGAAATGCCCAAATTGTGAGTGGCAAGCGGGTCATACTCATCCCCTTGGTGCGCAGATTGATGACTGTGACTACATAATTCAACCCGCCGAGCAAAGAGCTCACCACAAACAAAGTCATGGCGATGAGCCACAAAGTCATACCCATGCCAGAACCAGGCATCGCTTGCGGTAGAGCACTTAATGGCGGATATACTGTCCATCCACCCGAAGCAGCTCCGCCTTCTACGAAAAGCGAGAAAATCATAATTACACTGGACACAGCAAAGAACCAATAGCTCAACATGTTCATGAAACCAGATGCCATGTCACGTGCGCCAATCTGCAAGGGAATTAGCAGGTTAGAGAATGTCCCAGATAACCCCCCTGTCAACACGAAAAAGACCATGATGGTGCCGTGAATTGTCACAAGCGCCAAATAGGCGTTTCTATCCAAAACGCCACCAGGCGCCCACTTGCCCAAGAACGTTTCCAGAATGGCAAAGCTCTCACCCGGCCAACCCAATTGAAGACGGAAAAAAATGGACAGCATGACAGCTACAATTCCCATGAATACAGCAGTCACCAAAAACTGCTTGGAAATCATTTTGTGATCGTGTGTGAAGATGTACTTCGAAACGAAACTCTCTTCGTGATGTGCTTGTCCTGCCATAATTAGAATGTTGCAGATTCGTTATTCCCCTCGCCAGCAGCCTGTGCGCGTGCATCGGTTTCCGTGGCCACTTCTTTGTCCGCCAGAAATTCCTCCTGTGATTCAAGCCAAGCATTGTACTCCTCTTCACTTTCCACAATAACTTTCATTTGCATGTTGAAGTGAGCTGCCCCGCATACTTTATTGCAGAGGAGGATATAATTGAAATCTGGATCTTCCAAAATCATCCGCATGCTGTCAGTCGTGATGGTTGGAGTCATCTTAAATCGAGTAGGAACACCGGGCACCGTGTTCATTTGAGCCCGGAAGTGTGGCATGTAAGCGCTGTGAATCACGTCCCGCGAGCGGAACACAAATTCAACCTCACGTCCAACGGGAAGATGGAACTCACCCTTCATGATTTTGTCATCCGCCCCTGCGACCCATGCAGCAACGCCTCCCTCGTAATCAAATGGTTTGACCTCCATAATGCGTTGGCGATGACGCTTTAAACGATGGACTTTATCTTCTTTGGCCTCTGCCGCAGCATTCGAGAGAACGACGACATTCGGTCCTTCTAGCATGTGCTCCAACTCGTTCAACCTCGACTTCAACATCGCCTTTCGTTCGGCAGAAATTCCATGGTGGTCGTCCGCATGGTTAGAGCTATGATTTACTTGGTCATTGTGACCATCTTGGCCATCCCCGTGTGTAGCAATGTGGTCTGCATGGCCAATGTGGTTTTGGCGATTCTCCCCATGCGCTTCACTGCGGTTTAAGTGGACACTGTTGTGATCATGGTGGCTGCCTCCATGTGTAGCACCGTGGTCTGCATGGACACTGTGATTGTCATGGCCCTCCCCATGCGCGGCACCTTGGTCAACGTGGATACTGTGGCCGTCATGTTCCTCCCTATGTGCAGCACTCTGGCCTACGTGGCTGCCATGATTATGATGACTCCCAGAGTGAAGTTCCGCTTCCACTTCAGCAATTTGAGCGAGCAACGTGCCACGCTCATGAGACAATTCAAATTCCAAAGAAGAAATTTGCTTCTCAATCTCCTCCAGCGCATCTGAGACTCCATCTGCTGTTACAATTCCTAGGGGATTGGTTGGTGTAATCAAATTGTAATTGGCCAAACCAAACTCTCCGTCTGCACCGGGATAACGTGCCGTCCAGTCGAACTGTTTTGAATACACCTCCACCCTCAAAGCATCCTCGGAGGCTGTCCCTGTCATTTCATTCCATGTCCGCAATCCAAAGATAATGATGACCGCCAGCACAATGGAGGGAATGACAGTCCAAACCAATTCAAGACGGTTGTCATGTGCGAAGAACTTTGCTTTGCGATTTGGATCTTGACGATACTTGTTTGCAAATAAGAAAAGGACTGTATTCACGAGAAAGAACACCGCCATGATGATGTACAAGTTGTAGTTCATCAGCGTATCGTAGGCGACGCCATGTTCAGAAGCTGCTGGCGGGTTATAATCTCCGTAACGGATGATTAACCAGATGAATCCTACGTAAAACACAACCATGAAAACGATGAACAATCCTCCATTAAGCCGCGTATCAGCCGCACTGATGTCCTCCTCTCTTTTGTCTCTTATGAGAGAAGTAAGTTGACCAACTTTTGCAAGTTGAGCCAGGGCAATGATTCCTGCAATGACGACGAGAAGCGTAATGAGTTTCATGAGATTCGTCCGTTGTCAGTTCAATAGTGAAGTTCTATG
>Ga0160422_10000251_pt1 | contig 31557 bp, 31 predicted proteins | sample Fk160mmetaG_FD_108192 | JGI IMG/M metagenome (GOLD analysis project Ga0160422, IMG submission 108192) | Marine microbial communities from the Central Pacific Ocean - Fk160115 60m metaG | ecosystem: Environmental > Aquatic > Marine > Oceanic > Photic zone | place: The Central Pacific Ocean...
CAACCCGTAGGGGTCATTAGCCAACCATCCTCCATCTTTACGCTAATATTACCAGAGCTTCCAAATGTTAGGCCTCGATCGAAAAGGGACTTGGCCATTTGAACTATAAGGTCACGCGTCTTTATTTCATTCATTTTTTATCAAACATTTTTGATCCAACACAATTTTATTTTGTAACAAACTCTCTTTGATACGTTTTTTACATTTTCGTTAGGTAGAGGAAATTAGACGAATTACTGAGGTGCAGGTAAACACTTTTTCTTTATCGGCCAATATATAAGCTTCCATAAATGCCGTCCGTTTGGTTCGGTGATTGATTTTTGGGAATGCTTTTAAAAGAGTTCCCTCTTCTGCGGGTCTAAGAAAGTTGGCAGTCAGAGAAACCGTTAATGCCCTAACATCTTCGAGATTTTTTATAGCTTCGTGGCAAACGGCCAGATCTGCCATCGTCATCAGCAAACCTCCATGGGCAACAAGTCCGCTATTACATTGAGTGCGAGTGACTTCTAAAGAAACAATCGTTTCTCCATTATTACCTTCACCCACATAAAATGGGCCACTATTCATTTCAAAAGGATCTTCTGGATACGGTATGGAATATCCATTATCCAAAAAGTCAGCATTGGTTTTTTTATTATCCATCAAGGTGGCTGTTACCTCTATGAAATGTTAACCTTGGATTTTTCAACTTCAAGTTATCTTACATTTATCATTGGATGAAAAGAGATTTAAGGTGAAAGCTTACCAAATCACACAATGGGGTGAAATGTTAGAGGAAGATAAAGTTCCTATCCCTAAGTCTACGGGTGCCGGGGTCCTTATCAAAATAAGAGCAAGTGGGATCCGTCATTCAGACACATATATCTGGGATGGGTATTTTGATCTAGGAAGTTGGAAGCGGATAACTTTGGAAGACCGAGAATTGAAATTACCTTTCACAATGGGACACGAACCTGTAGGAGAAGTCGTTGCTCTCTGTTCGGAAGCACGGGCGTCGATATAGGTGATCGTAGGATTGTTTATCTCTAGATCGGTTGTGGGGTTTGTAAAGTTTGTAACAATGGTGATGAACTTCTTTGCAACGATCCAATCACGGTTGGTACACGACGAGATGGAGGTTATGCAGAATATCTTTTAGCCCCCCATGCAAAATATTTGGTGTCTTATGACGGCGTTGATTAGGCATTCGCCGCTACAGCAGCCTGTTCAGCGATTACCGCTTACAGTGCTCTTAAAAAACTTAAGGGCCTAAAATCTGACCAGATAGTTTTAATTATAGGTGCTAGAGGCGTTGGGTTAGCTGCCATTGGCATGACCAAAGCTGTATTGAAAAGCAGAATTATCATAGCAGACATTGATCCTTAAAAGAGAGAAACAGCACTTAAGGCAGGCGCAAATGAGATTGTTGACAATGGCGAGCCGGGGATAACAAAGGAACTTTTAAAACAGACAGATGGTGGGCCCTATAGGGTGGCTTTTTTGTTGGTGCGCCAGCCACGTGCTCGTTTGGATTTCAAGTTTTAGCAAAGGTAGGGACTTTGGTAGTTGTTGGACTTTACGGCGGCAGTATGTATTTGTCCTTATCTATGCTTCCACTTAAGGTAGTTAACATTGTTGGATCCTACGTGGGAACCCAGCAGGATCTTTTAGAACTTTTAGACCTAGTGAGACGAGGTCATGTAACACCGGTTCCTATAATTAAAAGACAGCTTAGTGAGGCGCTAATTGCTATCCATGATCTACGCAGTGGAAAAGACATAGGGCGTTATGTGCCAATAAACTATTGAATTGGCTATTAGAATTTATTACTGAGATAAATTTTTGGGTAATTAGACGCCAAGTTTATTTCCTAGATAGTCTTTCTGTTTCAATAACTCGGTTGAGTTACCTTGCCAGACGATTTTACCCTTCTCGATAACATAATGCATGTCAGCGATACGAGTTAAGTCATTAATATTTTTATCCACAACTAGAATTGAAATTCCCTCTTTTTTCAATTGGATTAGACATCTCCAGATTTCGTTCCTAACCAAGGGCGCCAAACCTTCTGTTGCCTCGTCGAGTAATAGTAGTTTTGGGTTAGTCATAAGCGAGCGGCCTATGGCTAACATTTGTTGTTCTCCTCCTGATAATAAATTTGCCATGCTATTGATACGTGCGGATAATTGGGGAAACAAATCGAGTATTTTGTTTAGATTCCAGGGAGAAGTATGGTTGTTTCTATTTGCTGAAATAGCTACAAGGTTCTCTCGGACGGTTAAATTTGGAAAAACTTGCCTGCCTTCAGGAACCAAAGCTATACCCTTTCTATTGATCTCGAAGCTTTCAAGGTGTTCAATTTGCACATTTTCAAAAAAAATATTGCCTCGGGTTATTGGAGTAATTCCCATAATTGAATTAATGGAAGTTGTTTTCCCCATGCCATTACGCCCTATTAAAGTAACCACTTCGCCATTCCTTACATTCATAGAAATGCCGAACAAAGCTTGGCTTGCCCCATAATGAGTCTCAATATTCTGTAAGGTTAGCAATTAATTTCTCCATCAGACCCGAGATAAGCTTCCCGAACGTTCTCATCTTCTTTTATGCTTTCAGGTGAACCGCTAGCGATAACCTGACCATAAACCAAAACGGTTATACGATCTGCAAGCGCAAAAACTACATCCATGTCATGCTCTATTAAAAGTATAGTTTTTCTTTTCTTAAGCTTTTGAAGGATTTTTAATATTGTACTTCCCTCATCTGTGCCCATACCCGCCATTGGTTCATCCAAAAGTAAAAGGTGAGGTTGTGTCGCCAGCGCCATAGCGATCTCTAATTGACGGTGCTCGCCATGAGAGAGATTTCCCACTTTTTCAAATGCTCGTTCCTCCAGTCCAATTTCCTTTAGGGCATTCAGTGCAGATTTTCGAAGATCAATGTCTTCGCGGGCGGGTTTCCAAAATTTATAAGAATGATTATCTTGCGCCAGAGTAGCTAGAGTAATGTTGTCTATAACATCCATCTCCAACATTAAGCTGGTTATCTGAAATGAGCGGGCTATGCCTAAGCGACTTCTTTTAAATGGCGGAAGCGCTGTGATATTCTCCTCTCGAAAAATAATCTCGCCACTATCGGGGAGGGTTTCTCCGGAAAGCTGGGCTATTAGCGTTGTCTTACCCGCACCATTGGGCCCTATGATTGCATGTAATTCGCCGTGCTCGATTTCTAAATTTAAGTGATCTGTAGCGACAACGCCCCCAAAAGTTTTTGATAAATTGGAAACTTTCAGGATGGGCAGATTCATCATGTTAACCTTAGTCTCTTAAGTAAACCATCAATGCCACCGCGTGCAAATAGAACAACAATTATTAGCAGAGCACCAAAGAAAAAATGCCAGTAAGTGGTAATCCCGGAAAGCCACTCTTCCAATAAAACAAAAGTGGCGGCCCCCCACAAAGGTCCAAGAAGAGTTCCTGTACCACCTAAAAGAACCATAAAAATTAACTCACCAGATGCAGTCCAGTCCATCATTTCAGGACTTATAAAATTTGTAAAATTTCCCAAAAGAGCACCAGCATATCCGCATAGACATCCGGAGAGGACATAACAAACAAGCTTATACCTGTAAGTATTAAAACCAATAGACTGCATTCTTCTTTCGTTACTCTTGGAACCAGCAATAACCATGCCGAAAGGCGAGGTCATAATTCGCTTAACGATATAGAGGGAGATTAGAAGGGAAGCCAAAACGAAATAATACAAAGTGACAGTATCTTCAAGATTAAAAAAATTTCCAAAGGTACTCCGTGTATCAATTACCAGACCGTCATCACCCCCATATTCCTCAATACTAACGATGCCAAAGAAGGCCATTTGCGTAAACGCCATGGTTATCATGATAAAGTAAACACCTCTTGTTCTGAGACAAACTGCTCCGGTTAGCAGGGCAAACAATCCAGAAACGGTTATAGCCACCAATAATTGAAATAAACCATCGTAGATTTCATAGTACGCAGGAATGCCAACACTATAAGCGCCAATTCCAAGGTAAGCTGCATGCCCAAAGCTTATCATTCCTCCGTGTCCGAGTATTAAGTTTAGGCTGGTCGCGGCGATAGCTAAAATCATCAATCTGTTGGCGAGGTCTAAATAGAAATCATCACCAGAGACATGGACATAGAGAGGAAGCAGTGCGAGAAGGCCTGTTGATATGATAAGGGCATAGTTATAATACCCTTTTTTTATTTGTTCTCGCATATGATCAGCGTCCTTTTGGGGGGAAAAGTCCCTGTGGTTTTACGGCAAGAATAGCTGCCATCAAAATATATATTGCCATAGCAGATAGGGCTGGTGCAGCGGTCTCGGCGTTTTCCGCGGATAAAATAAGTTTTAATAAAGTGTCAAGAAATGATCTGCCCATGGTATCAATGAGACCTACTAAAACAGCGGCTAAAAATGCTCCCTTGATGGAACCAATACCCCCGATAATAATTACTACAAACGCTATGATTATTATTTCGTTACCCATCCCAATACTTGCCTCGGTTATTGGTGAAATCATCATTCCAGCAAAGCCTGCCATAGCTGCTCCCACGGCAAATACGACGGTAAAAAGTGATTTAATGTCAATGCCGTGGGCAGAAACCATTTGTCTGTTTGAGGCGCCAGCTCGAATAAGCATCCCTGTTTTAGTATGAGTAATTATAAAATAGAGGACGAAAGCTAAAATCAGTCCAGTCAAAATTATAGAAAGGCGAAATGTGGGAAACTCAATCCCTGGCAGGATTGTAACCCGCCCATCTAGGAAAGCTGGGAGAGGAATAGCTTTGCCTTCCGGCCCCCATATAAAATGCACCGCCGTATCGAAACATAAGATTAGTCCAAATGTCGCCAAGACGTGATCTAAGTGATCCTTTGAATAAAGGCGTCGTATGATCGAAATTTCAAGAAGAGCACCAGCTGCAGCGGTCACAGGAACAGCTATTAATAAGCCCCATAAAAAGGAGCCGGTGACTTCTGTCAGGGTCGCACAAAAGTAGGCGCCAATCATATAAAGAGCACCATGAGCTAGGTTCACAAAGTCCATAATGCCAAAGACTAGCGTTAGACCTGAGGCTAGCAAAAATAATAGTAAACCGAGTTGAAGACCATTTAAAAGTTGAGTGATTATCAGCACCCAATCCATACTTTAAACCCTCTTATATTTAAATTTAACAAAGCACCTAAGTCAAACATTTGGTCGTGTTTCCTTACATAGATACGGCGGGAGAAGTATCCCGCCGTATCTTAGAACTTTATAGATGAAATTGGATTACATCGAGCAATCTTTAGCATATGTGTCCTGATGATTTTTCAGAACAACTTCGCGCACGGAGGTAGTCCAGACACCATCTGAGTCTTTTATAACTTTTCTTGAATAAAAGTTTTGTATTGGAAAATGGTTATTACCATATGAAAATTTACCACGGACAGAGGGAAAGTTTGCCTTCTCCATAGCTGCTCTCATGCCATCCATATTTGATAAGTCACCTTTTACCGCTTCAACAGCACTCTTTATTAGGAATATTGCATCATAAGATTGCGCTGCATAAAAAGATGGGTAACGGCCATATTTTTTCTTAAAACCAGAGACAAACTTTTTGTTCTGTGGTGTATCCAAATCTGGTGCCCAAAATTGTGTCATCACTGATCCCATAACGCCGTTCATGTTGGCTTTCTGAAGTTTTGGCAAGGCAATCGAGTCGACAGTGAAGACAGAGTAAAGTGGAATCTTTCCTTGGAGGCCAGCCTGCGCATATTGCTTTATAAATGCGCCACCTGCTTTACCAGGATAAAAAACAAATATACCTTCTGCTCCAGACGCTTTTGCTTTCGCCAATTCAGCAGAGAAGTCAAGCTGCGCATCCTTACCCCACTTTGTTAGGTCTTTTCCAACTATCTTTCCTTTGAATGTTCTGGTTACACCAGCAATCATATTTTTCCCAGCGGCATAGTTGGGGGCCATCACATAAAGTGATTTTACGTTATTTAAATTGAGCACTGCTCCCATCGCCATAGGTGTTTGATCATTTTGCCAAGATGTTGAGAAAAAGTTCTTATGGCATAGTTTTCCTGCCATTTGAGAGGGGCCAGCATTTGAGCTTATTAGGAATTTTCCTGCTCCTAAAGCTGATTTCTGAGAAGCAAGAAGAACATGCGACCAAATAAAACCAGTTACGAACTGCACTTTGTCTTGCTTGACTAACTTATCTGTTTTCTGTTTGCCGACGGCTGGCTTGAAGCCGTCATCTTCAACTATTAATTCGACATCTAACCCGGCCATTTTCCCGCCTATGTCTTCCATGGCTAAATTCACTGCATCAACCATATCTTTACCAATGACTCCGGCGGGGGTTGTGATGGTAGTAACAAAGCCAATTTTAACTTTTTCAGCTGCCACTGCGGATCCGATAGCCATTAGCCCTGCGGATGCGAGAAGTAAAAACTTTTTGAACATACTTAAAATCCTCCCATTTTCATTTGGCATGATGCCGAAAATTGATGGAAATTCAACAATATTGGTAAAATTTTTCGAAAGTATCGTGATATATTCCTCTTAGGAACTCATTTTCATCTGAAAGAGATACACTAGTCGTGCTTTTAAGTTCGGCGCCGTCGATTAATACACAGGGTAAGCGATAAGGTTTTAAGTAAAAAACCTTGCGATGTCAGGCTTTAAATAGGTCGTTTGAGTATGTAAATGAAAAGTAATAAAAAGAGACAAAAGAGGCAAACCGCTTCGACTACAAGATCGCGAAAGCCTGCTAGGAAACCACGCTCGATGTCAAAGGGAAGAGGCTTCTTCGGCCCTTTTGTCTCAATCACTGCTCTGTGCTCTATTTGGGGTCTGGCTATTCTCCTTGCCATAGGAGTATATCAAGCAACTCAACTTCCGGACTTGTCAGATTTAGAATTTAAAAAACGTGATATTGCCGTTAGTTTAGTGGATAGAAGAGGGCAGAAATTTGCGACTTACGGAGACTTTTATTTAGAGCCTGTAACATTTAATGAAATTCCAGCGTTCCTAATAGAGGCATTAGTTGCCACCGAAGACCGTAGGTTTTTTCAACATTGGGGCATTGATCCCTTTTCGCTAGTTCGAGCCGCGGTAGTAAATTTGAAGAAAGGAAAAATCAAACAAGGTGGAAGTACTCTGACCCAGCAATTAGCTAAAAATTTATTCCTAGTTTTTGAAAGAAGTCTTGAAAGGAAAGTCCAGGAGTTATTGCTTGCATTCTGGTTAGAAATGTCTTTTACAAAAGAACAAATACTGACTCTATACTTAAATAGGGTTTACTTTGGCTCGGGTGTTTTTGGTTTGCGTGCTGCTGCTGAGTATTACTTTGGCAAATCTGTCTCAGACCTTCGACTAAACGAAGCAGCAATGCTTATAGGAGTTTTAAAAGCTCCATCAAAGTTTAATCCGAGAACCAATTTATCTTTGGCAAAAAAGCGGGCAACTCAGGTTCTCAATAATATGATTCATGCAGGGTTCTTGGAAAAAAATATTTTAAGAAAACTTGCAAAATACAGGATTAAAATAAAATCCCAATTAAATTCACAAAAGGGAACATGGTATTTTGCAGACTGGATCAGAGAACGGGCTGAAGCATATGCGAACAATGTTTATTTAAATAAAAGAGTATTTACTACTCTAGATCCAATTCTTCAGGAGAAAGCCGAGGCAGCTCTGGCCAAACAACTAAATCGGGTCAATTCAAATAAACAATTAGAAGGGTCAGTCGTGGTCCTAGACGCGACAGGTAAGGTTTTAGCCATGGTTGGTGGACGGAACTACTTTAAAAGCAAATTTAATAGAGCCACGCAGTCAAGGAGGCAGCCGGGTTCAGTTTTTAAGCCCGTAGTTTTTCTAGCGGCTCTATCAACGGGCTTGAGCCCAGAAACTGTAATATCCGATCAACCTTTGGAAATAGGCAGTTGGCGTCCTAAAAACTTTGATGGTGTCTATAGAAAACAAGTATCCCTTCGACAGGCATTGCAAATGTCATATAATGTGGCGACCGTAAGGCTGTCAGAAACAATCGGACGAGATTTAACAATTAAAATGGCTTATCGTTTGGGGATTAATGCGAAACTTGACGACAAACCTAGTTTGGCGCTGGGCAGTAATGGCGTATCCTTGATCAACATGACCGCTGCATATGTAGCTATATCGAATGGGGGTTTCCCAGTCGAACCGTACGGCATTAGCAATATAGTAACCGAAAAAGGAGAGTTAATTTATACAAGGCGGGAGCAAGCAGCCACCCCGATAGCATCACCCAAGGTAATAGAGGATATGAACCTGATGTTAGAAGATGTTATTGCCAGGGGGACAGGCAAAAAAGCAAATATTGGTAGAACAGCTGCCGGTAAAACTGGCACCAGTCAAGATTACAGAGACGCCTGGTTTATCGGATATTCCGAAGGCTTGACAGTAGGTGTCTGGGTTGGTCGAGATGACAATCGGCCAATGCGTAGGATTACTGGTGGGAGCATTCCTGCAAAAATCTGGGCCGAGTTTATGGTAAATGTTCCATGATGTTTGTCGTTGATTAAACATTTTAGCGTTTGAACTTATCGTAAAGTAGGAGGGGAACGGTAAGAATGGAGTTCGGATAAGAATGCTGAAAAATCAATTGCGAAGATTAGGATCTATCTCTTTTTCCAAGTAGCTAAATCGGCTTACCACTCTTTCATAAACATTTTTTTTAAATTCTATGATCATTGTTATAGTGGACCTCAAAGAGGTCCATTTCCAGTCATCAAATTCTGCACTCCACCCTCCCAAATCGATTTCGTCTTCGTTTCCAAAGAAACGCATAGCGAACCAAATTTGTTTTTGTCCACGATAGTTCCCAGCAAATGATTGTACCGATGTGGTAGGAGGGTAGTCGTAATACAGCCATTCCTTCGTCCTATCAACAATTCTCACAGTTTTTATATTTGTTTCTTCCTCTAATTCTCTAAGTGCCGCCGCTTCTGGCTCCTCGCCACTGTTGATGCCTCCCTGAGGAAATTGCCAAGCTTGTCTACCAAAATTATTTCTTCGCCCAATAAACACCTGATTATTTTTGTTAAAAAGTACAATACCAACACAGGGACGGTAAGGAAGATTGTTAAATTTCTTATTAATCATCTTTGACTTTGCTTATCCACTATTGCAGTGATTGGGGATAGCGCAATCTGTTTCGTTTTTAATCTCTCTGTCCATTGACTCAGAATCTCTATCGTTATTGGAAATGGTTGAGCTATACCAACTGCAAATCTTCTTTTAAGGGCTATTCTTTCGAGTTCATCTAGTTTATTTTTGATTTTCTCTTGGGATGGTTCTCTATCCACGAAGACGTTATTGAAAGCTTTAGGTAGTTGAATAGATGAGGCCAACTCTGGGCCAAGGCTCCTAGAAGTTGATCTACTATCTACGTAAATTAGACCGCGCTGCTTGATGCTTTTTAAAACCGGGAGAAAGGTCTCGGAATGTAACATAAACTTTGTTCCTAGTGTCCCTAATAAACCAACATATCCACCTGCTTGCTTCATTATATGTTCTAACCGATTAAGGTTCTCAACTTCATTTGATGAAGTTAGTAGAGTAGCTCTACCAGGATCATTTTTAGGAAACCCAATTGGTTCCATTGGGATATCTAATAGTATTTCGTGGCCTTTCTGTCGCGCTTCCCTTACCCAGGTTTTTAATCTTGGTGCTACATGGGAGAAAGATAGAGTTATATCTTCTGGTAATAGCTCTAATGCTGCTTTTGTGTAAGTCTCTGATAATCCAAGATTACTAATAATTAGGGCAATACGAGGTTTCCTATCAGCTCTTTTAAATCCTCGAGAGTATTCTAACCAAGGCTGCCGTCCATCTGCAGCAATTACGGGTAGTGGACCAGTTTCCGTCTCTTCCGTGATATGGGGAAATATTATCCCAACGAGAGCGTCATCATTTTTTAATACGTTTTTAGTTTTTTTTGATAGATTTGCAGTGGCGGTTTCAGCGTTATCCTCGGTTGTTTGACCGCCTAGTTGTCCTTCATCGCGGCTGGAGTTTTTAGGTGCTGTTTCCCCATCGGCCAATACGTCTACTGTTACAGCTGGTGTAATTTCTATTCGTCCCTTTATCGTTTTTTCAGCGCTCACCATTACCCAACCAACTATCAATCCAGCACCTCCAAGAAATATCACCACGAAGGTCCCATAAATAAACCAAGCAAATTGATTTAATTTAGACTGAGATATTTCGTCTGTGGGATCTTGCTGGATGACGTCTTCGCTCAAGCCGTCATCGCCACCTTGTAAAGTTGATTTTTCTTTATTATTACGATTTAGTCTTAATACGTTCTTAAGACGTTTTATTAAATAATTAAGTTTCAATTTACTATTCGTTTTTCAAGTAGTGATAGGCCGCGGAGAAGGTCGACTGCTCTAGCAAGTTGGTAGTCTGTATTTGCTAGCTCTTTTGCTGTTGGCCTTCTACTCTTTGACGTATCTGCTTCATCGTTTTGCGTTTCTTTATCGGTGTTTTCTAGAGCTCCACGCAAGTCAGCTTCGCGCCGCTGGGTGGTGGCCATGTTTTTTTCAATTTTTGCCGCATTGACAACAATATCGGGTGAAATACCCGTTTTCTGTATGGATTTACCAGATGGTGTGTAATAACGCGCCGTTGTAAGCCGCATCGCTATATCTTTTGATAGTGGCACAATTGTCTGCACAGAACCTTTTCCGAAAGATTGTGTCCCAAGAATAATAGCTCTTTTATGATCTTGAAGGGCGCCTGCAACAATTTCTGAAGCGGACGCAGACCCGTTGTTAATCAATACAATTAATTTTGAACCTTCGGTGAGGTCCCCTGATTTTGCATGAACGCGTGATGTATTCTCTGGTTCGCGCCCTCGGGTAGATACAATTTCCCCTTGGTTGAGAAATATATCACTCACAGAGATCGCTTGATTGAGTAGTCCGCCGGGATTATTTCTCAAATCCAATATAAATCCGGCAAGTGAAGATCCAATTTGTTTTTTTAACTCTGAAATAGCCCTGTTTAGGCCAGGAGTGGTTTGTTGGTTGAATGTTGTGATTCGAATGTAACCAATGTCATCAATAGCTTCAAAACGGACGGATCTAATTTTAATTACTGCTCTTCTTATTTTAACCTTAAACGGATCTACTTTCTTGCGCCGGATACTCAGGACGATCTCTTCATCGACAGGGCCACGCATTTTTCCAACAGCTTGCCTTAGAGTAAGGCCAAGTATCGAAACACCATCCAAATGGGTTATGAGATCTCCGGGTTCAAGTCCAGCTCGTGATCCAGGTGTATCATCTATTGGAGAGACCACTTTAACTAAACCATTTTCCATTGTGACCTCTATCCCAATACCTCCAAATTCTCCTTTTGTTTGAACTCGCATTTCACCAAAGCTTTTTTTATCCAAAAAGCTGGAATGTGGATCAAGTGAGGTAAGCATCCCATTGATAGCAGCTTCAATGAGCTTTTTATCACTTACCTTGTCTACATACTCTGACTTTACCCGTTCAAAAACATCCCCAAATAGGTTTAGCTGCCGATATGTTTCGCTTGCATTAAGCGAAAGTGGTATGAGCGATATAAGAGCGCTGAAAAGGATTAACCGAGTTGTCACCCTGTTAATTAGTTTAAGGTTCAGTTTGTTATAACAAGAAGAATTATGCATTTGGTTACGTCGCGTTTCTTTTTGGTGATAGCCAAGCTAGTGGATTTACGGGTTTCCCATTTCGTCGCAGTTCAATATATAGTGCAGGACCAGTATGGTTTTTAGAAGGTTCAAATTTTTTCATAACACCAACAAGTTCCCCTTTTAGAAGGTTTTGTCCAATATTTACATCAATTCTTTCCAGTCCTACCATCAACGTATTAAAGCCATCTCCATGATCTATTATTAAGACTGGCCCAAAATTTCGAAAATTACTAGCATATAGAACTTTCCCGTCAAATGATGAAAACACTCGAGCTCCTGATGGGGTAACAATGTTGATGCCCTTATTTTTTAAACCTATTTTGTCAAGTTCACCAAAAGCCTTGGTTATTTTTCCTCCTACGGGCAATTCTAACTTTAACTTATTTTTAGCGAAAGAACTATAGGTTGGAAAATTAGTGTTCCTTAAAGGAACTTCAATTTCTGAAACGGCTCTGTTTTTTTCAATAAACCGCCTTTTTAGCTCAGAATTAATAGGTGTTTCATTTTTTTGTGTCAGTATCAAATTTAAAATATCTATAGAACGTTTTCTTTCGATGTTTTGATCTTTAAGCATTCTGTAAATTTTCTCGAAAGTATTTGGGTTGCCCAAGGTTTTTGAAGTTACCCGATTTATGCTTTTGTTAATTAACGCATCGATTTCTGCATGCAGCCAAATGAGTTTTTTATTAGCGTTCTCTATTTTCTGCGACTCTATAGAAATACGTGTTTTCAAATCTGAAAATTTATCATTATTTGATTGTAAGTGACGGATTTCGTCGTTTAGTTGCTGCGAAAATAACTTTATGAGGGTTTGCGTTCTCGTAATTGATAAAGGAAGGAAAGTTGAAGAAATAGGGGATGGTTTTGGATAGCGCGAAAGACTTATCACTGCCATTAACAGCTGGCGCTTTTTTTGCTTTTGGGCCTTTAGTTTTAAGCCTATTTCCGTCAACCGATCACTCAGCATAGTAACTTTGCGATTTGCGCGTAAAATGATAGTTTTATAACGTTCTTCAGTTTTTTTGGTTTTAACTAGCTCTTGCCTGAGTGAGAGAAATTTTCCAATATCATCTTTTTTTGCCCCGATGGCTGAGTGAGGCAAAACCACAGCAAAGAATGAAATGGTTAATCCCATCAAAAAAAAGGAATTAGACTTAGGCCTTCCTAGCATTAATTTAGACAACCCTGTTTACCGACAGCATTGAAGAACCAGTCATTATTTTGGGCTTTGGGATAGACATTAAGTCCAAAATAGTGGGAGCTACATCGGCAAGTTTTCCAGGTTTTAAATGGGTTACATTGTGCGGAGCATTTATTAAAACTGTTGGAACTAAGTTTGTAGTATGCGCGGTGTGTGGGATACCCTTTCTCTCATCGAACATAACTTCGCAATTCCCGTGGTCTGCCGTAAGTAGCATTGTCCCATTATGATCTAATATAGATTCAACAACTTTCCCAACACATTGGTCTACTGTCTCTACCGCTTTAATGGTAGCTTTGAGGTTTCCGGTGTGTCCGACCATGTCAGGATTTGCATAGTTTACAACTATAAAGCCAAATTCATTCTTTGCGATTGCATTAGTAAGCTCTTGGGTGACTATTTTTGCAGACATTTCGGGTTGGGTGTCGTAGGTCAACACTTTAGGTGATGGTACTAGAATCCTTTCTTCACCTGGAAATCGAACCTCTTGCCCACCATTTAGAAAAAAAGTGACGTGTGGGTATTTCTCTGTTTCCGCTATCCTTAATTGCGTAATTTTCTGTTTTGCTAAGGTTTCCCCTAAGGTTTGATTCAAGTGTTGTTTTGGAAATAACGTGTCCAAGAAACTATCTAGATGATCTGAATAGGAAACAAGGCCAGCTTTCGCCGAAAAATTTGGTAAAGAAGTCCTCGGAAAACTTTTGAATGCCGGATCAACGACAGCTGAAAGTAATTCCCGAGCCCTATCAGCGCGAAAATTTGCGAAAAATAGGGAATCGCCGTCATTTATACCGTTAAAGCTGTCTGTTATGAGTGGCTCAATGAACTCGTCCGTTATGCCTAATTCGTATTGTTTTTTAATCCCCACTCTCAGATCTTTGAGTTTTTCTCCATCGGCATTAACTAACGCGCCATATGATTTTTGAACCCTTTCCCAACGATTATCTCGATCCATCGCATAGAAACGACCAATTAAACTAGCTAAGGAAATATTAGTATCTTTGATAGCCAAAAAGCGTTTAACAAATGTCAGAGCGCTACGCGGTGCGGTGTCGCGACCATCCAGAATACCATGAAGTAAAACAGGAACACCTCCTCTTGATATTATTTTTGCAAGCGCTTCGATGTGGGTCTGGTGGCTGTGTACACCACCTGTTGAAAGTAACCCAACCAAATGACATTTTCCTTTAGCTTTTTTGGTAGCGGAAATAAACTTCTTCAATATTTTATTTTTAGATAGTTCTTTCGATTGGATTACTTGATTGATCTTCGGAAGGTCTTGGACAATGATACGGCCAGCTCCTATGTTCATATGACCAACCTCTGAGTTGCCCATTTGGCCCTCGGGGAGCCCTACGTATCTGCCCGAAGCCTGCATTAAGCTGTTAGGCCATCGTTTAATTAAGCGATCAAAAACAGGTGTGTTTGCTTGGGTGACGGCGTTATATTTTGTATGTGGCCCTATCCCCCAGCCATCCATAATACAAAGTATAGTTGGTTTCATATTATTAACAATCTCTGACTTTATTAAGTAGTCATTCCCTATGATACGGGTGATTTTTACGTATTTGCTGAGCTCGATAAAGTTGCTCTGCAATCATACCACGTATCATCAAGTGTGGCCAAGTTACTCGCCCTAAGCTTATCGTTAAGTTCGGAGAACTTATTGCAGAGAGATCGAGGCCGTGTGACCCGCCGATCAAAAAGGAAACATCTTTGGCACCAATATCGATTTGGTTATTAATCCAGTCCGATAATGCCCTGCTTGTAATAAGTTTCCCCGCTTCGTCTAATATGACTATAAGCGAGCCCTTGGGTGCAGAGGATAAAAGCTTTTTCGTCTCGTTAAGGCGTTGTTTTTTCCAGTCGAGTGTTTTTCGAACTTCTAATTCAACTAATTGGATTTCCCATTGAATTCTTGTGGCGTAGAATTCATACAGATCTTTGAATACACCTCGGCGGTCTTTTCCGATTGCCAAAATACTCACTCGCATTCCGTTTACCTAGTATTTTATTGGATCACAGTTCTATAGTTGCTGTACTAGCATCCTCGGTGGAGCCAACTTGCCACATTTTTTCCAGATTATAAAATTCCCTGACTTCAGGTCTAAACAGATGGACGATAATATCACCACCGTCAATTAGCACCCAATCACCTTGGTTTAATCCCTCAATATTTACGTTCACGTTGGAATTTTTCTTTATCGCTGTCACCGTATTTTCGGCGATTGCGCGAATTTGTCTTGAAGAAGTGCCAGATGCAATTAGCATGAAATCAGCCATGTTGGTTTTCCCTTCTAGATCTATTTTTATTATATCTTGTGCCTTAAACTCTTTAAGAGATGAGATCACCACGTTTAAAAGATTTAATTTCTTGGTATTTTGTTTTTTGATTTTAATCTCCAATAATATTAGCTTTTGTCTGAGATCTTATTTTTGTTGCAGAGATATGGTTCAGGTTACTATGAAAAAAAATCCAAGCTGGCGGTTTTCTATATTTCAGAAGTAAACCTTTGCGTTCTCTTAGTCTATTACCTGAAAAGCGTCGGGGCATATCTGCTACTAAAGACTTTAATGAGAATTTTGGCCTATCGAAAATAGCTATCCTTACAAGGGATGTTATCTCTTCCCAATTTTTCCATTCAGAAAACTGGAGAAGATTATCCGCTCCCATAATCCAAATGAATCGCGTATTTGAAAAACGCTTAGATAGGATCTTGAGTAAATCAACGGTATACTGAGTATTAAGAAAGGATTCTACTGTCATAACCTTAATTTTTGGGTTTCTAGTAATTTTTACTGCAGCTTGAACTCTTTCTTCGATGTTTGCCATTCCGGTTGAAGGCTTAAGAGGGTTCTGTGGCGACACAAGCCACCAGACTCTGTTTAGACCGAGTCGTTTTATGGCTAATTCTGAAATTAATCGGTGACCAGAATGTGCTGGGTTGAATGACCCGCCCATAAGTCCGATAGTTTGTTTATTTGTAGTTGCTATCGAAAGCGAGCAAGCTAGATTTTTTTTTCCTCTTTTTTGGTCTTCTTTTGAGCTCATGGACGTACTTGTCCATTCCCCCGAACAATATACTTAAAACATGTGAGTTGCTCTGTTCCCACAGGGCCTCTGGCGTGTAAGCGTCCAGTCGAAATCCCAATTTCTGCACCCATCCCAAACTCGCCTCCATCTGCGTATTGTGTGGAAGCATTATGCAAAACGATAGCGCTATCGACTTCTTTTAGAAATCGTTCTGCAGTTTCGGGGTTATTTGTAACTATGCTATCTGTGTGGTTTGATCCATATTTGCTAATGTGTTCAATAGCTCCATCTACACCATCAACTAGTTTTACAGAAAGTATCGAGTCCAAATATTCTGTCGACCAATCAACTTCTTTGGCTCTCTCCATTTGTGGTACTAAGTCGCAGGACCCTGCGTCACCTCTCAAAATACACCCATGGTCAATTAGATTCTTGGCAACAGCTGGAAGCAGTTTGTGGGCTGCCCGCGAGTCTACCAAGAGGGTTTCCGCCGCGCCGCAAACCCCAGTACGCCTCATTTTTGCGTTTAATGTCACATTTTTTGCCATTTCTAACTCAGCCGCTTCATCTAGATAAATATGGCAAAGGCCTTCTAAGTGAGCTACTGTGGGGATTTTACTCTCCTTTTGCACTTTAGCCACAAGCGACTTGCCGCCGCGTGGTACGATAATATCCACATATTTAGTCATTCTCAGAAGGTGACTAACAGCCTCACGGTCTCGGGTAGGTACTAGCTGGATAGAGTCGATTGGTAAATTTGCGGCTCTAAGTCCAACTTGAAGGCAATTCACAAGCTCCAACGAAGTATGAAAAGATTCGGATCCACCACGAAGAATAACTGCATTTCCCGATTTAAGGCAAAGTCCGCCGGCATCTGTGGTTACATTTGGCCTAGACTCATAAATTATACCTATTACCCCGAGCGGAACGCTTACACGACTTATGTTCAGTCCATTCGGTCTATCCCAATTACTAAGGATTGTTCCTACTGGATCTGGAAGCTGCGCGATCATCTCAAGACCCGAGGCGATAGAGTCCAATCGTGCTTCATCAATTATTAATCTGTCGAGAAGTGCGTTGGTTAATTTCTTATTTTTTGCAAAGTTTAGATCAGCTACATTTGCTTGTATTATAGCCTCAAAATTTGACCGAATTTCCTTAGCCGCTACCATCAAGGCTTTATCCTTGGATTCTCGCTTTGCTTGTTTTAGCACCCGAGCGGCAGAAACTGCGCGTGCCCCTATATCGTTAAGTAAATTTATGAGCGATGCGGAAGAGCCCTCACAGATTACATCTTGGTCTGCAGATTTAATATTAACCTCCAATTTAATTTGTCTAACGATTAAACAAGGACAAGATCGTCCCGATGGATTAACTCGTCTCGCCCTTGATAGCCAAGTATATCCTCTATTTCCATTGATCTTCTACCTTTTATCATAAGAGTATCTTTTGCTGAATATGCCACGAGGCCACGTGCGATTTCATTCTCATCCTGATTTAAAATCTTCACTAAGTCACCTCTTTCAAAATCACCGGAAACCTCTAAAACGCCTGCTGGAAGTAAGCTCCTACCATTAACGATGGCTGAAGCGGCACCCTTGTCAATGAAAATCGAACCGCTGGGGTTTATCGCACTTGCTATCCATGCTTTTCGTGCTCCGTGGGGAGTTGAATTTGCTTGAAACCAGGTGCTTTGTGCTCCGTTCTCGATAGCTTTAATAGGATTAAAAATTGTACCGTTGGCTATAATCATGTGGCAGCCTGCGTTATTTGCAATGCGGGCAGCTGCTAACTTTGTTATCATTCCTCCAGAAGAATAATTTGTTGTCGCAATCCCAGCCATAGCCTCTATTTCGGATGTTATCTTCTCTACTTTTGGTATATGGTACGCCGTTTTATCCAGTCGTGGGTCTCGATTATATAAGCCGTCTACATCTGATAAAAGTATAAGAGTATCAGCGCTTACCATTTGTGCTACTCTTGCACCTAGACGATCATTATCACCGAATCTGAGCTCTTTAGTTGTCACTGTATCGTTTTCATTGATTATGGGCACAACGTTCAGTGACAAAAGCGTGGAAATTGTTGCTCTTGCATTCAGGTGACGGCGACGCTGTTCCGTGTCATCAGGTGACAAGAGAATTTGTGCTATAGTCACTCCATGTTTATTCAAGGCATTTTCGTAAGCGTGCGCAAGCCTAATTTGCCCTGTAGCGGCAGCTGCTTGTTTTTCCTGTAATTTTAGAGCTTTAGCATGAATGCCTAAATGACGACTTCCAAATGCGACAGCTCCTGAAGAAACAATAATAACTTCTTTGTTTCTTGATCTCAAATTGGCAATATCATCGGCCAGTTTCTCGAGCCAATTATAGCGTATTTCTCCAGTATCGCTATCTACCAAAAGGGCAGAGCCAATTTTAATTATTAATCTTTCTGATTTGCTAACAAGGCCGGTTTGGTCAGAAACAATCATATTGGAGTCCACCCACTGTTTCTCTCTCCAGTTCTTGGTACTTTTAAATTAGGCGCGAGCATGGGTTCATAGACTTTCTCTAATATTCTTAACAGCAAATCCTCGATCCCATGCTTTGTTGGGGCAGATATTAGATGTGTCGGTCTTGGTATTAGGCTTCTAATATTTGTCATTATTTCTTGAGATTGTTCTTCAGTTAGCGCGTCAGCTTTTGTTATTGCAACAATTTCAAATTTCTTCTCTAAGCCGCCGCCATATTCAGTTAGCTCTTTTCTGATAGTTTCATAAGCAACTAATGGATCTGGTTGAGTGCCATCAATTAAGTGTAGTAAAACATTGCAACGTTCTATATGGCCGAGGAAACGGTCGCCTAACCCTAAACCTTTGTGAGCACCCTCTATAAGCCCAGGTATGTCTGCGATTACGAATTCTTTATCGAACAAGCCAACAACACCGAGGTTCGGGTGTAGCGTTGTGAATGGATAGTCAGCTATTTTTGGCTTCGCACGAGTGATGGTTGAAAGTAGCGTTGATTTTCCGGCATTAGGGAGTCCAACTAGTCCTACATCTGCGATTAATTTTAATCTGAGCCAAATAGATTTTTCTATGCCCGGCCATCCTGGTAAAGATTTTCGCGGCGCTCGATTAGTAGATGTTTTGTATCTTAGATTACCGAAGCCACCGTCACCGCCACGTGCAAGCACCACCCTTTGACCAACCTTCACGAGATCAGCTATGATTGTTCGGTTGTCTTCCTCAAAAACCTGTGTTCCCTTGGGAAGTTTAAGTATTATGTCTGCTCCTGAAGCTCCAGATTTTTGCCGGCCAGCACCAGCGTAACCTGTTTTTGCTTTGAAATGTTGTTTATAGCGATAGTCAATTAATGTGTTTAGACCGTCAACACACTCAGCAATAACATGACCACCGCGCCCACCGTCTCCGCCATCAGGACCGCCATATTCTACGTAAGCTTCTCGTCGAAAACTACAGCAGCCTGCCCCGCCATCGCCGCTTTTTATATGAACTTTGGCCTGATCAAGAAATTTCATTTGGATAGTCCCTACGATCGACTAAACAAGGGTCAAGTAGACAAACGCTCACGCCTAGCAACTCTAGACTTATATCGTAGTATTTTTTTTGAGGCTAGCTTTTGTATCCAGCACTTCTAATATGAAACGATTTATTATGTCTACTCTGCTGCCTGCAGAATTGGGTCGATATTAACGTAGGTGCGGTTATTCTTTTTCTGCTTAAAACTGACCTTACCGCTAGTTTTCGAATAAAGGGTGTGGTCCTTACCCATACCCACATTCACACCCGGATGGAATTTTGTTCCACGCTGTCTTACGATAATATTCCCCGCAATAACGGATTCTCCACCAAACTTCTTCACACCTAGTCTGCGACCTGCTGAGTCGCGACCATTTCGTGAGCTGCCACCCGCCTTCTTATGTGCCATTGGTTTATATCCCTGTTACTTTTCTTTTTTAACCGCTGTCTTTTTCGACGAAGCACGCTTTGTTTTCGCTGTATCAGCCTTTGACGTATCGGCTTTTGTCTGAACTTTACCTTTAGTTTTTTTGGCTGTGCTTGTTTTTGGTTCTGCTTTTGTCTTTTTTCCAACAGGTTTTTTTTCACCGGCTGCCAATATATCGGTGATACGCAATACTGTCAGCTCTTGGCGGTGTCCCATTGTTCGCCGATAATTTTTTCTTCTTTTCTTTTTAAACACGGTGATTTTGTCCCCGCGTTTGTGCTCTAAAACTTCAGCAGCAACCAGAGCCCCTTCGATTATGGGGGTTCCGACAGACATATCTTCTCCGTCGCCAATCATTAAGACCTTATCTAAATTGATCTTTGCTCCAGACTCCCCGCCTAGTCTCTCAACAATTATCACGTCGTTTTCTGCGACTTTGTACTGCTTCCCACCTGTTTTCAAAACAGCATACATAACTAAGCTCTTTTTTTGAAATAAAGTTACAAGTTTGACTCTAATATCTAATAACGGCGGAATATACAGGCGGTGGCAGAAGTGTCAACCGCGAAAGCCCTTTTTAAATATAAAATTGCTTTTATAAATGATTCCAAAGCAAATTGTTAGAGGGGTATTGGTGTTTTGGCAATTTGCGATTAAATAGACTAATAAAGATTTTTTGAGGTGGGGTGCCGGAGTGGTCGAACGGGGCGGTCTCGAAAACCGTTGTACGTGCAAACGTACCGTGGGTTCGAATCCCACCCCCACCGCCATCGCAACAGGCTTGAAAAAATCTGAATGGTTTTATATCACAATAATAGGAGAACGTGGTACGATTTAGATTACTGGGGGCGGTTTTCCTACGTGTCTATTAGCTCAGCAAATAAAATGGTCGCTGTTCAAAAATGTACAAACTTAATTTTACGTAAATTGAAATGAATTCGCAGTGGTAGTTCTACGAAATTGGCAAAAACAGATTATTGACGATTTTCCAGCAATAGTTAAGAAACATCGACGCTTTATACTAAAAGCGCCCACGGGCGCTGGAAAAACTATACTCGCAAGCGAAATAGTGGAACAATTTTATAAAGGCAAAAAAATCCTGGTGCTTTGCCACAGATTAGTCCTGTTGGAACAATTGCAAAAAGCCCTCAGTGTGAGGCATAGCGTGCACAAACTTTCGGTGTCTGAAGATGGAAAAGCTTTTGATGGTTACGACATTTTATTGTCGACCAATATGAGAGCAAAGGATGTTTTAGAAGAGGCCATAAAGATGGCTGACTTGATTATAGTGGACGAAGCTCATCGTGTTTCTCCGAATGGAACTGGTTATAAAAAAATTATCGACGATTTTGAAAACGAGGGCAAAATTGGGGCACAGTTTATGGGGCTTACAGCCTCTCCCGAACGCAGAACGGGAGACCAGCGTGACCAGTTGAGCCTTGCCTTCGATGCTATAATAGATTGTGCGAACATAGAAACGTTAATAGAAGAAGGTATCCTTGTTCCACCGATATATCGACCGCATTTTATTCATGACTTAGATTTATCAAGTATAGATATAAGCTCAGGCGACTTTCCAGTTTCAAAACTGGCTCCGGCGATTGTTAAATCGTCTATGATAGATTATGCCACCTATATTTATATGGAGGAGAGACAAAATGTTCCTTCAGCACCGATTTCGGCATGGTTTTGTCCAGATGTAACAGTTGCAGAAGCTACTCTAGAGAAAATACGTGCCAACGGCATAGAAGCGGAAATTGTCACCGCAAGCACCCCGATTACCGAACGGATGCAGCTTTTGGAGGCGCATGAAAGTGGCACAATAGAAGCAATGGTGTCTGTAGGTGTTTTGGCAGAAGGTTGGGACAACCCACATTGCAACCTTGTTGTTCATTTGCGTCCAACTCTTTCGAAGGTCGTTTGGGGGCAAACAGTAGGAAGAGGTCTTCGATCTGCAGAAGGAAAAGACAGGTGCATAGTGATAGATGTGAGCTCAAATTGGAGTACTTTTGGCCCAGTCGAAAAACTCGAGTGGAGCCTTTGGAATCATCGTAGGTCTTATGTCAGATACAAAAATCGTTTCAATTGGATTGGCGAACAATTAGAACAAAGGGATGATGAAAAAATTTACTTCCTCTGTGAAAACAAACTTCCAAATGGGCTTCGTTGTTCACATATTTACAAAAAAAACCAATACTCGGATGAGGGATGCCCGTCGTGCGGATCCATCACAGCGATTGATATTTGTAAAGAACAAAAAATTGATAATACGCTAAATGAGATAGGACTGAGGCGTCTTTTTTACGAACGCGTAGAGAAGGTGTACCAAGAGATGGATCTGTCTGTTTGGAAGACACTTGGAAATGCTGCTTGGAAGACCGCTGAACCAAAGGAAATGGTTTTCCTGTCTTTTTGTATGGCGTTTTCAGAGGTTTCAGGCGAGCAGACTAACTCTGAATCGGAATTCTGGGATGTAGCACTTGTGACTGAAGCCAAGATTCGAGGATATCTTGTGGATCGAAAAATTCAAATAGTTAAACAGGATGATTTTCAGCTAACACTCATAGCAAATGGCATGTTGGCAGGCAAGCAGATACGTACATTGCAATCTCATTATGGTATTTCTCTTTGCGGGAGTATCTTATCTGATCACTCTGACATTGAAATAGAAAGAAAATATCTCAAAGCTTTAAGAATATCAGAAAGGTTGGCTGTTATGGGGTGCTCAAGCCGCGATAACCTGCCGTATTTTAACGCCCAGCAGCACTTATCTTCAAAAGGCTAAGTTGTATGCTTTCGGGCAAAAAGCGTTAGATTGTCACATAGAATAGGTAGGTGGTACCCGGGGGCGGATTTGAACCACCGACACGCGGTTTTTCAGTCTGATTTTGTTTAGCAGCGTATGTACTTTTGTCAGTATTGTGAGGCCAGAGTATATACCGGCTTTATGAACTTACATTCCGCCAAGCTTATCAAAGTATGTGAAGCCAAAGTCTTTAATTTTTTCTTTAAGTTTTTGGGAGACAGGTCCATAAGCAAACATTTGATTTGGCGCAAAAATAGTTAGGAATTCATCAGCGTAGTTTTCCAAGAAACGGTCCACATGGCGCTCCCAGCCGTCACTGTCCGCGTAAGCTTCAAAAAGGTGGACTTCATTGCCTGCAATAAAATACTCATAACGCACAGCATTTCCCTGTGTTTTTACATCATCGGAAAGTTTTGAGACGAGATGTGTTGCGAGCTCCGTTTTCCCGTCCTTAATAATTAACTTACCTAACATTGAGACTTCGTTGGTCATTTTACTACATCCACTTAATGTTAAAATGTTAGAGATTAAATTTGTTTGGAGTAGATTCTAGTCCAACTTATTCCAATTTCTTACTGGTGGAACAGGGACACCGACGTTCTCCCTTAAAGTGCTCCCGCTATAGTCTTTATGATAAAGGCCCCTTTTCTGTAATTCTGGCACTACATGATCCACGATATCTTCATAAGACCCTGGCGTATAGCTTGCTGCAAACACAAATCCATCGCAGGCTCGTTCGACGAACCACTCTTCGAGTTTATCAGCCACTTCCTTGGGCCCACCCACGATTGGATCGCGCGGACGCCCCCTCTGACTATACTTTATAAAATCGCGGACGGTCGGATTTGGACTCTTGCTTAATTCTATCACCCTATCACGAATAGCCTGCAGACCTTGTATGCTATCAAGTTCTTCTTTGGTAAAAGGATCGTCTAAATCCTTCACCGAAAAATCGAAGTTCAATGCCTCGGATAACAATGATAAGGCGTCCCCTTCTGTTGGTAATTTATCGATGAGAGCGTACTTGTCTTCTGCCTCTGCTTTTGTTGCCGCTGCGACGGTGTAGATGGCAGGCGTTATTTTAACGTGTTCGGGGTCTCGGCCCATGTTTGCAACATCACTTTTAAAGTCAGCATACTCTTTTTTGGCAATTTCTATATTAGGATAATTGAGAAATATTAACTCGCCCCATTTTGCACCAAATTTCTTTCCCCGACCACTTTGACCAGCCTGAATTATCATTGGATGCCCTTGCGGTGAACGGGGTACAGTGAAAGGTCCTCGAGATTTAAAGAAAGTGCCGTCGTGATCAAGTCGATGAACTTTCTCAGGGTCCGCGAAATAACCGATCGACTTATCTTGAACAATAGCGTCATCTTCCCAAGAATTCCAATGACCTAGGACTACCTCCATAAATTCGTCTGCGCGATCATATCTTAAATCATGTTCGTTTACCTTATCTTGACCCATATTTTGTGCTTCACCGTCGTTTAATGAGGTCACTACGTTCCAGGCAGCCCTCCCTTCACTCATCAAATCAAGTGTCTGAAAAACCCGTGCGACGTGGAATGGTTCATAATAGGTAGTAGAATAGGTTGCTCCGAGTCCAAGCCGTGACGTCGCCATACCCATTACTGTGAGTGTTGTAACGGGTTCCATTTTCACGCACCGTATACCATGCTGGACAGTATGTGCATGATTACGTCCATACATATCTGGCATGGAAAGGCGGTCGTCAAAAAACCCTAAATGGAATTTCCCGCGTTCCAAGACATTCCCCAGGTGGCGGTAATAGGCAGGAGACCACGTATCCGTTCTAGATTCAGGATGTCGCCAAGAACTAGCTAAATTAGTGCAGTTCTGAGCTTGGAGAAAGGCTACAAATGTCATCTGCCGCATTTTAATGAATTCCAATGCATAAAAATTTTAATTGGGGACCACAACCATGTGTTCATGTTACATCTTACTATCATGTAATTTTAATATAGAGTCGCTGATTAGACAATCTATCGCTTTTCTTTGGGCGTGATAAACAACCAACGGCACTTATATATCTGAAAAATTGAATGAATTGGGAGAAAATTAAAAGATGGCCGCCACGCCACAGCAAGCAGTTAAGAACGCAATTAAAACAGCAGGTTCGGAAAGAGAATTAAGATTTAGAGATGCAATTCATTTACCATTTCACCAGGTTGGGATGTCGGAAAATTTACCTGCGATCTATTTAAGTGAAGCAGACGTTCCCGAATATAGGGATTCAGATTGGGAAAGGAGTAAGCCAGAGTGGGTTGGCAGTGCGGTAAAGCTGTTAAGCATGGAAGAAATAATTGGTGATACAAAAAAAGTCGCGTTTCTTATTGAAGCTAGCAGGTTTAAGGCTGATGGAACGCTTCTCCAAACTTTTAATGCAATCTTTACTGTCGCAAACAAAAATGGGGATTGGCGACTTATTAGCCGCAATCCGTTCAATGTAAGAAAAGCCTAGCCAATAGATATTTTGGGTGGGCGTCAATCTTGGGACTAGGACCTATTGCTGTTGTTAGCGGATCTAAGTCCCCTCGAACTTTAATTGACTACTTATAGAAGAGCGCTTTAGAACATCGAACACAAGGCCGTTTAGGTCACGAACATGATATCGCCAGATTAATAAAAGGGCTGCAAATCTAAACCACGGGTTTGAGCGAATTCAACAGTCTGGCAATCTCATTAGCCAATTCTCGCTCACCAAAAAAGGGTGCTGCACGCACAGCCTCGATTAAGTAAGTTATATCGCCAGAAAGCTGATATTTGTTCCAACACGCTTTCATAAGTAATTTGAGCTCGGTGTCACTTTTCGCGGGCTGATTATCCATACGCCGTAACCCCCTATGTGCGTTGTCAATGTGGCATTCGTCGTTTACGGTCCGCGCGCTCGCGTTTTAGTTAGTGGTTTTTATATACCTCGAGCTATTCTTGCAGCTCTGCCTCCGCTTCATTAACTTACACGCGCAAAACGTTAAGGTGGAGATATAAGAAGCGACGGCAATTTTCGAACACAAAATTTTTATCATACGAAAAATACGTCTGCGGTATGACGCTTAGATCACTTTTTTTAGTTGCCTTGTTTCGGAGATTTTTATTTAAAAGTTGAATGCCGCACTCTTTGGTAACGGGTGCTTTTGCGCTGTGTCAGAAGGCATGTAACAATAGAACCAATAAACTTGGTGCGTTATGGAAGTCGTTATGGATGCTATATAGGGCAAAAACTTTTATTTATAGCCTTCATTTTAACCACGACCTCTGTAAGTTGGTACATTTTGATCCGGTATCCAGACACCTTTAGGTCCATTAGCCGTTTGATAGAAAATATCAATGGGTATGCCCCCCCTAGGAAACCAGTAGCCGCCTATACGAAGCCATTCCGGTTCCAATAGATCTGTAATTTTCCTCGCTATGCTGATAGTGCAGTCTTCATGGAATGCTCCGTGGTTTCTGAAGGCTCCAAGATAAAGCTTGAGTGATTTACTTTCAACAAGCCAATCTTTCGGTATGTAGTCAATTACTAGATGCGCGAAGTCGGGCTGCCCCGTCAAAGGGCATAAAGATGTGAACTCGGGCGCTGTAAAGCGAACACAATAATTTAAATCTTTTTGTGGGTTTGGGACGCGTTCCAATATCGCTTCGTCTGGGTTTTTTGGTAAGTTCGTCTCTCCGCCAAGCAGGGTAAGGTCCTTATAAATATTTGGGTCGCTCATGCAGTTTGCCTTTAGCGTTATATTGAATATGTTTCCTAGGTAGTACGTAAGTAGAATTAAACAATCTCAGAGGTTCTATTGGGCATTATATATATAATTTGCCAGTTGAAATGATAAGTTCGAGTTGAGAAAAGGAATTTTTTATAGAGGTTCTTGGGAACCCCGCCATTCTGTCACAACTGTGTCACAGCGATTGACAGAAACCCGGCATATTGGGCAAACTTGAGTTTATCATTAACTTGTGTGGCAATAGAGAAAAGCTGGCTTTTTCTTGGAGAAAGTGGTGCCCAGGGGCGGATTTGAACCACCGACACGCGGATTTTCAGTCCACTGCTCTACCAACTGAGCTACCTGGGCACTTATTTATGCGAACAAAATAGGGCGTCCGACGACGGTTCTTTTCTGGCTATATAAAAGAAACACGCTATGTTGTCTACCTAAGCAGACAGTTTATCTTAATTTTATTTTGTTTGACAAGTTAAGTATGCTTGAGCTCAATTAAGAAAAATCTGATGATCTGATGAATATTAACGACGCATTAAAACGAGCGATTTCCCATCACAACGAAAATCGCATTTCTGAAGCTGAAGCTTTATATAGATCTGTATTAGAATTTGAGATTAATCACCCGATAGCCTCGGTACTTCTTGCAAAAATACTTTTGCAAACCGGTAGATTAAATGAGGTTGAGAAAATTTTAAAAAATGTAATCAGTCATCACGCTTACTATATGCAAGCCTATAATGCCATGGGTGATTTTTATGAAAACAAAAAGGAAAAATTAAATGCCTTAAGCTGTTATAAAAAAGCATTAATGCTCGAGCCAGCACAAAGCGCTCCACTGGTTGCCATAGGAAATATTATGCAAAGTCCAGAATTTTATTCGGATTCAGACAATCCTAAAATTCTTGAGGTTTATAAAAGAGCTGTTACTAATCAGCCAAAGTTTCTCCCCGCACTCAATAATTGCGCAGCTATTCAATTAAAAATGTTGCTTCCTGACGATGCCTTAAACACGATAAATAATGTTTTGAGTTTCAGTCCTAATAATATTAGAGCCAACGCGTATAAGACGATCACTCTCCAGGGCCTTGGCAGGGAAAGCGAGGCAAATGAATTGATAGGTTTTGGGAAATTGATCCAAACAACCAAGTTGCAGTTAAATGCATCTGATCAAGATTTAATGGCTTTTAACGAAAAATTAAAGACAGTGATATTGAAGCACCCAAATTTCACATCTGATTGGGATCCAGCAAAGAGAGCAATCAGAGGTGGCGCAGTTGTCCCTCGTTTGTTTGATTATAATCATCCTATTTTAAAGAAACTTGAGGCTGCTATTGTAAATGCAGTTGGCAATTACATGAAAAATCTACGAAACAAAGAAAATCATCCGTTTCTAGGATTTAAACCAACACGATATTCTATCGATATCTGGGCCAATATATTAGGATCTAACGACCATCAATCAAGCCACATCCATAATCAAGGCTGGATGAGCGGTGTCTATTATGTTTCCCTGCCTGAAAATTCAGTTGAAGACAACCCGTATGCAGGGTGGCTAGAATTCAATAGACCTGGCTATGGTCTACCTGCGCTTGGGGGAGAGAAAAATATTGAAAGAATAGCGCCCAAGGCGGGAATGATTGTCATGTTTCCATCTTATGTTTGGCACGGCACGATACCTTTTACCAGTCAGGATACTAGAATTAGTATAGCTTTTGATATTCACGCTGATTACGGTTAACGGTTTAGGGAGCCTCAATGCTGCATGGGAACTGGTTGAGTAAGTCGCGTCAAGCTGGCGAACTGCTATCGCAGGGCCAGTTTGAGAGATCGATAGAAATTTATAGCGAGGTGGCTAAAGTATTCCCGCTACTTCCAGAAGTTCACAACAACCTAGGTGTCGCTTTGCGAGCATCCGGTGAAATAAACCAAGCTATAAAAAGTTACCAAAAAGCAGTAAAGCTCGATCCCAATTATATCATAGCGCGAAAAAATCTAACACGGGCGCTCTGGCAGATAGAAAAAATTGAAGAAGCATTGAGCAACTACATTTTTATGTTAAAAAAATCAGAGTTGGATAGTCAGGTTGTTTCAGAAGCCGTTCATAGTATTAGCCATGTAAGATTTAATAAACCATCAGCTAAAGCGCGAAATCTACTACTACTTCTTTTTAGTTTGCAAAATGTTGAGTATCAAAGACTGGCTTTCCCAGCCATCAAGTTAATTGAAATGGCAGGTAGATTTAAAAAAATTCCAGATTTAAATAAAGAAAATAATTATGAAAACATCGGATATATAAGGTCAATTGAAGACAGTTTACGTGATCGGCTTTTAATAAATTTATTAACATGGACAATCATTCCATCTGTTAGTTTTGAGAAGTGGGCAGTGGTAGCAAGACGTGAACTATTGTTTGCCTTGAATAGAGGCGAAGCGATTTCTATAAATGCAGAAACACTCTGGGCCCTGACGCTGCAATTTCAATTAACCGAATTTGTTCAAGGTATGGCATCAAGTGAAATAAGTCTCGCTAGACAATGTAAAGATTGCGTGGATCTCGATAACATAAAATCATTAGCAATTATTGCGATGTACATACCATTAAATGAGATAGAGTCAGACGTCGTTTTCTGGGATAATATCTACAAAAATCTCAACACACCGAATAGTTTGAAATTATCTATTGAAAGAGAGGTTTTCAATAGAGAAAAAGAAAAATCAATAGCGAAAGATATTGTTAGCTTAACGCCTGTTGAAGACACTATTTCCGAGGCTGTAAAGAACCAATATGAGCGCAATCCTTATCCAAGATGGCTGTCTGTAGAAATCACAAAATCGGGGGGCTCTTTCGAAACGAAAATCAAATATGAAGTCAAGAATTTAAGGCTGTCGAACTTGGATCTAGAAAATCCTGACATCTTAATAGCAGGATGCGGAACTGGGAGACATGCCTTGTCAACAGCTAATCGGTATTTTGGTTCCAAAGTTATGGCAATCGACCTTAGCCGTACATCTTTAGCTTTTGCGATTAGGCAGGCGGAGGTTTATGAGCAAACAAATTTAAATTTCTACCAGGCTGACATATTAAAATTAGGAGGTTTAAAAGAGCGTTTCGATGTAATTGAAGTTTCGGGTGTTCTTCATCATATGGAGCAGCCTTTGAAGGGCTGGAAAGTCCTACGAAACCTTCTCAAACCTAATGGCTTGATGCGAGTCGGTCTTTACAGCATGTTGGCTCGAGAAAAGTGGAGTTACCTAAAGTCTTTGACGCCTTATAGAATAAGTAATTCCGACCCAGAAGATTTCATAAGACAGGCTCGAATTAAAATCATACAAACAGTTCGTAATTCGCAAGATCAGTCATTATTTGATACTGCGGACTTTTATTCAGTAAGCGGTTGCAGAGATTTTTTGTTTCATGAAAATGAAGTTCAGCTAACAATCGAAGAATTGAAAAGTTGTTTAACTCGGCTCAATCTAAGATTTCTCGGTTTTGTAAATCTAAGTGAAATAACAAAATCTAATTTTTCACGAAAATTTGGAGAACAAGCTAATTTATTAGATTTAAATCAATGGGAAAAGTTCGAAAATCAGTTTCCAAATACATTTGTTACGATGTACCAATTTTGGTGCCAGGATGTTTCCTAGCCTTAATTAGGCGGCATCTGAACTAAATGTTTTCAGCCTCTATTATCTTTCTGTCCCATTTTACCAAAACGCTCGCCCCACCATCGGGTCGATTTTTAAAAAAAAGCTGAGCGTTTGTCCTGCCGAGTAGTGTTTTCGAAATAAATATACCAAGACCCATATGATCTTTTTCGCGACTTCTAGTAGATAAGTAAGGCTCGCCCAATCTATCCAAAAGGGTTAAGGGGAAGCCAGGACCATCATCATCAATTTCTACTGTGACGCTAGAGATATCCCATGAAATTGTAATTTCAACGGTATTTCTAGCAAATTGAATTGCATTTTGGACCAGCGTACTAAGGCCATGTAAAAGTTCGGGGCTCTTAGTTACGTTAGGTTCTGATATTTGATTTTTGTCATTATCCGAATCCCGTAATGTGGGATACTTTTCAATGGTGACGCTTATATCATTTTGTTGGTGTGGCATTGCCGCTAGCTCAGCGATCACACTTATTGGCACTTCAGCAAAAGGATTATCATCAGCGTTTTTGGGGCTATGGGACAGGCTTGCTAGAATATCTCTACACCGGTCACTTTCACTTTGTAGTAGCTTGATATCTTCGTAAATGTCGCTGTTTGGCGCGATGTCTCGTCCCAACTCTGAAGCTATGACTGCTATTGTACTTAATGGGCTTCCCAATTGATGGGCCGCCGCTGCCGCTAGTCCCCCTACTGCTGAAAGTTGTTGTTCGCGAGAAAGTGCTATCTGAGTTGCAGCAAGAGCATCGGACATCATTCTCGCCTCATTTGTCACTCTCCAGGTGTAGGCCGTGGTAAACAAAATAGCGATGATCAATGCGGTTCCGATGCCATAGATATATAATTTAGGTAACTCTAGACCTTGGTTTTGCCATGGCAATGGTAGATGAAAAAAAATCAATAAAACAGCTGATGTGAGGGTGATAATGAATAATAAGATTGTGGACCGTAACGACAGGATTGTAGCAGAAACAGTGACTGGTGCTATTAGAAGTAGGACAAATGGATTTTCCATGCCGCCAGTAGCATAAAGAAGCGCGGCTGTTTGAATGATGTCAAAACCTAATGATGCAGAGGCCCATTTTTCACCTAACCGTTTGGTTTCTGAGGTAAAGAATTGGAACAACAAATTTAACAGTACTGAGGCAAAAATGATACCAAAACAGAGTAAAAGAGACAGCTGAAATTTTAAAGCAAAGGCTACAATTAAAATAGCTGTTAGTTGTCCTATGACTGCCACCCAGCGGATGGTTATAAGTGTCCGAGCATTTACCGCTCCCGTCGGTACGTTTGTGCTACTTGTATAATAATTTTTAGTATCTGTTATCAAGCTTGCTCTCCTATTAAGCATTTGAGCCATTGTAGTTTTAGAACTTCAGAGTTTAATTTCGTAAAAAAAATGTTATATCGATTTTCAGTTAA
>Ga0160422_10000252_pt1 | contig 31543 bp, 19 predicted proteins | sample Fk160mmetaG_FD_108192 | JGI IMG/M metagenome (GOLD analysis project Ga0160422, IMG submission 108192) | Marine microbial communities from the Central Pacific Ocean - Fk160115 60m metaG | ecosystem: Environmental > Aquatic > Marine > Oceanic > Photic zone | place: The Central Pacific Ocean...
AAGAATGAGGGCAGTAAGCAATGACGTTATACCGGCAATCCAGAGTAAGGAAATCATTTGCCCCAGAGCACTTGTGACACCGCCGCCACGTAATCTCGTCGCGATAAACGAAACTGCTGCCACCTGAACTAGTATCAATATCGATACGACTATTTTGAACATCCTAATATTTTCACCGACTGAACTTGCATCCTCCATCACTGGCAGGGCAACACCACCACCAAAATCTGCCAAGGCTGACACATCGGTATCGGCGAGGCCACTTGCAACTCCTGCGATAGCGTCACCAAGTTGGAGAACGATTGAGATAGTCACATTCAGACTGGTCACACTGGCAACCAGTAGACCAATTGCCACACCCCACATAGTATTAGCAGATAGCGCACGGCGACGCCTCAAGGAGAGTAAACTACCGACCGAACGGCTAACCATCTCGGCAGTTTCTGCTGGACGGCCAGATGACTGAGAACCCTCGATGTAGATTCTCATGTATCGAGAAATCACAGAAGAATTAGTGTCTGCGTTGAAGTAATCCCAAGCACGGTCTGAGTCGATTCTTGTTGACAGCCGCTTCTCCAGCCTGTCAATCGAGTTGTCAAGCATCCCAAAATCAATGCCGCGCAGCGCCTTGATGGTGGCTGAGGGTTCGGCAGACCTAGCCTGTGCTGTACCACCTAGTGCTCTGATGAAATCTGGATAGGTCTCATCGCGCCGCAACACCATGTTTTCCTCTCGACGTATCATAAATGATGGGAACATAAACGGAGTCAGTGGTATAGCAAAAATGAGTAAGCCAAATTTGTCCCATTGGTCGGTCAATGCCTCCCACGCAGAGATTACTGCGATAGACATAACGATTGTAAGGACCGCAGAAAACGCGCCAGCGATTAGGAATGCCCGCCGGAAATTAACCCTAAACGGTGTATCCATTTCATCTCGGGCAAAGGTTTGGTCTTCGGGGATTGTCGCTCTAAACGCAAATATTGCACCGAGCTGGACTATGGTGAAGACCAGACCTGCAAGTAACAAAAATCGTATTCTGCTGAACACTTCTATCGGTTCAGCATTTGGTGAGCCAACTTCAAACAATACGAGATGTATGCCAGCAATGACCAAAGCAAAAAGCCCTGCGGAAACTAGTGAGACATAGATCTCTTTCAGAGTATCAACAGACTCTAACCGGGTGTCATAGAGTGTGTTATACTGCTCTGCAACAGTTTCTTGCTCGGCGCGCATGAACTCGTCAATTGGTTGGCCCGCCTCAATGGAGAATGCCATTCTGTCCAAAAAATCAGTCCATAGTGGACTTGGGCTTTGGTGAGCAACAATTCTTGCTGCTTCCGGTAGTGAGGTGTGCCACTTATCGACCAAGGTCTCAATCCTTTTTACCTCTGCAGCTAATTCACCGTAATCAGACATTTGCTTAAGGATATCAAAAATTGATTTAGCGCCGACCTCTCCAAGCGATAGAATGCCCATTCTAGTGATGAACATGTGCATTTCTTTTTCGATTCTAGTCGCTGAACGTTGGACTTCAAGCAGTGGAAAGGCCAATGCTCCCAATGCGGAGATAATTGGGAATAATATAATCATCAATATTCCAGCTGAGCCTTGGAATAACGCACCTTCACCGAGCCCCCCCGTGAGGAATACTACAAGGATAGCGGCAATTAATCCAGTTACCGCTGCGCCACCAACAAACAAGAATAAGAAGCGCTGAATCGGCATTTCAAGCCGTTTTATTGCTACTTGCCAGATTGGCATTCTCTCCATTTTCACATCTCCTAGCCGTGATTGACCCCTGTCCAAGTGTCAATTGCTCGGTCGAAGGCTTCGAATCCATTATTGTAGTAGATACCAAGTAAGTCAAACACATCATCGTAATGGGTTAAATCACGGTCAGCCATCTTGTCTAAGGCCGCGGCTCTGCGCAACATTTCATCGTAAATGTCACGCTTGTTAGCGAAACCAGCCATTGCAGCAATCTTATTTTCTAGCAAGTGACTTTGAAACATACCGCGGAAGTAGTGCTTATCTTTCACAGGATCCCACTCAAACATACCACGAGTAAGAACACCGTCACTGTGTTTGTTATAGCCAATTACCTCATCAATCCCGGTTACTCTTCGGGCGATTCCACCGCCAGGTGCCTCAACCACCTCTTGGAATATAGCAAAATTTAGGTTGTCAAAGAACCGGATCGGTACGTTGATTGGATCACCAGTAAATCTTTGAATCATCTTAACGATTGATGACGCGTGGAAGGTAGCAATAACTGGGTGTCCAGTCTGCATTGCTTGGAACGCCGTAGCACCCTCGACACCACGAATCTCACCAATGATGATGTATCTTGGACGACTTCGAAGTGCAGCCTTGAGCAAGTCGAACATTTCGACCCTCGATTCCTCATTTTTTGAGTCACGAGTGACCAAGCGCTGCCAAATCTTGTGTCGAACTTTTACCTCAGGTGTATCTTCGGCTGAGTATATCTTCACATTGTGATCGATAAAAGGCAAAATTGCGTTTAGAGTTGTGGTTTTTCCAGATGCAGTCTCGCCAGACACCAGCACTGACATACCATACTCCAAACATATCCAAATGTAGGCAGCAACTTGAGTAGAGATTGTACCCCATTTTATCAGTTGAATAATTGAGATTGTCTCCTCAGCGAATTTACGGATAGTAAATGACGGTCCTAACATTGAGACGTCATCGGAAAATATGATATTAATACGTGAACCATCCAATAGTGCACCATCGATAATCGGTTTATTGTCTGATACTGGGCGGCCGATACGTTCAGACATTGCTCTAAGATAGCGTGATAGAATCTCGCGCTCTCTAAATCTAATGTTCGAAGTAACCATGCCAAACACTTTGTGGTCCATGTGGATATGTTTGAGACCAACAGAGTGGATGTCTTCTAGCATCTCATCAGACAAAAGTGGTTCAAGTGGACCATTTTTGATTAGGTCGCGAATGATGATATATTCGAGGCGTTGTCTTTGTTCAGGTGTGACTATGACACGTTTGTCATCCATCCCAATCATCTCCCACAAGCGACCCTGTCGTCTGGGCGACAAACCGACCTCGCTTTCTAATACCGAATAGCGTTCAATCATCTGAGTTAGAATATTTTCAAATTCTCCGTCTGTAGTAAAAGTCGGAGCAGTGGGGGCTTCTTGTAACAACGTCTCAACTAGTTCTCGACGCATGTTTTCCTCTTCTTCAGTTAATTGCGGCTCTAGACCAAACCATAGGATTTGTCCACCATTGCCATCATCATCTTCTGGAGGCTCGTATATGTGAATAAAAATTGGCTCTTTCGCCATGTAAATCAAGTTGTATGGGCGATTCTTTTTTGCATCCCGATCCAGCGGTCCGTAATACATTGGGCGTGAACCATAACGAGACTCAAAATCACGCACCCAATCAGCAACGTGTGGATACGTTGCCATAACGCTATTGAGGTCACCCTTGGCAAATCTAGATTCGTCAGCCATGATATTCACCTCAACTAACCGCAGTGATATCGACTATGAAGCCCATACTCGGTTCTACACGCCAGCCTACACTAGTTTGCACGGGGCCGGCGGCTCTTAGGAATCTTGTTACGATGATGCTTCGTTTCAAATCGCCGCCAATGAGCGCAGTTGATAGATCAAGCACAACCTCTGCTGAGGCTCGCATATTGTGGAGGAGCTTGTGATTCATTTCTTCTGGGTCGACACACAGCATTACTGAACGACCTTCTGAGGTGATTTTTCTCAGTTTTTGCAGCAGGTCAAACCTTTGATGTTCATCGAGGTTATCTGGCATCAGGGCACTAGCAGAATCGAGAATGATTACGTCTGCCTCGGCAACAGCTTCACTGTTTAGAACATCAGCTAATCCGACATCTGGTTTTGCTTCAGCGACAGTGCCGAACCGAGAGAAAACCATCAACCGACCTTCACGCAATGCATCAGTAACGCCGTAACCAATTGACTCCATCTGTTCTATCCAGCCGCGCGTAGTTAACTCGGTAGTGACGACCAATACTTTGACTCCGTTATGGAGCATGCCGTGGACTAAGCGTTGGGCAATCAGAGATTTACCGGCACCGACTATTCCTTGCAAGACATACAGTGACCGGTTGGGCAATCGTAATCCCATGGTATCTGCCAGTGAGTCAGTCTCGACATCAAAGGCAAAACCATCCTCAACCGGTTTGTGTGGGAAATTCAACGGGTCATCAGGCTGCATTTAATCTCACCTCGGTAGATTCAGTCGCTTCTCCTTGATAGCCAGAGACCGACACAGATTGAACTAGGACAGTCAATTTAACATCATCATTGTCCTGGTAGCCGAAGGCACCACTCAGTTCTACCTCGAGTAGCTCTGAGGTTGCCCAGTCACCACTAGGTAAGACGGTCGTAGTTATATCCCCGCTGGCCACTACTGAACCATCTAATTGAACGAATAACGAATCCTCATCGAGTACGTATTCGCCGGTGTTCAAGAGGTAGAATGTGATGGTTTCAGTTGGATTCGCTGGATCGTTATCATAAGCAACATTCGATAAATCGCCGGCGTAATCAAACGAGGTCTTGGAGTCTGCCTCATCCTCCCTACGTTCCTGTTCCATGGCTGTGGTAATATCGCCATATTGGCTGATTAAAACTGCAGAAACTGCTCCTGAAACCAACAATGCAGTGGCCAAAAAGATAAATGTTGATGCTCCGCCGTCTGCCATCTTGATACCTCACTGTAACGTTCTTGCACTGTTATAACCATTTGTCGATATCGCTAACGTTTCAAACACATCATTGCCAAGACCGCGCCACTCTATACCGACTGTATCGCTTGGATACAGATTATCAGAGTCAGTTATTGGGGCCAAGGTCGCTAAATTACGAGCATTGCTGCCATCTAAGAACAGCCAGACCTCATCAATCGGAACAATTACTGAACCAGTATTTGTTAAATTAGCATTAATCACTGTAGTTCTTGCTGTCACAGATAAACTGCCGTTCACCCCGTTTGGTTGTGGGCCGTCGATGATGATTGTTGGGTCGGAGGTATAGTCACCATGGTTGGTGATTGACCATGAGACTATTCCTCCGTTTGCATCGACGGTGAAGGTCCCGGAAAAGCCGGAACCACCACCACCAACAGCACTCAATGTGCCACTGGTGTAATTCTCGCCCGGGTCATCTATTTGCAGTGCCGTAATTGCTCCTAAAGCGATATCAGCGTTATCAATCGAGAAAGTTGGGATTGGTTCATTGGCCGATTCGATGGTCTCTAATGATGACTCCAATCGAAGGTCAATTGCATTAACTGCTAACGCTAATACAACTAACATCGAAGTGCCGACAATTAAGCCGCCAATACCGACCGATGCACCCATTTTATTCTTCTCCTCTGAGTTGTTTTACCTGTCTCCAAGATGTTACCAGCGCTGAGAATGTCAGCAATTCACGGTGCGGTAGATGATCTTCCAATGCTGCTTCTGCCTCGCCTGGTGTGGCAAGTTGCACGATAGCCAGCACTGAGTTACCCTCGTCTTGATTGAGCATACCTGAGTTAATCGCTTTCTGAACAAAGTTTACCGCCGCCATACCAGACATATTGTCCAGTAATAATGCAGCAACAGTCGGTGCTCCGACTTTATTCGCTTCAGTGGTTGGGCCAGCCGAAGGAGCAACCAAAAATGGATTTGCTGCCAAGGCCTGTGCTTCATATAACTCAACTAGCGGTGCTTCATCTTCTGCCATTAGACGATTTACTCCAGCGGCTGGGATAACCTCACCGCTAGCGGTGATTATGGTATCTCCAGCACTCATTCCGGCATCCATATGGTCGTCATGAGCAATCGGATTGCCGTCATCATCGACCTTGTGTTCAACAGTTTGGATTTGCATACTTTCTTCGATTCGCTTTTCAACTAATCCAAGAACGTCTTCTACCATATCTAAACGACTGCTGATCAAACGCTCCAAACCAGATGTGTCTACTTGAGCATTAACTTGCGCAGGTTGGGCAGGTGCCATGGTTTGAGTAACCGTAGGAACACTGCCTATGCTGTTTAGTTTAGCCCGCGTAGGACCTGGAGATATCGTCCATGCATCCTCTTCACTGAGCTCGCCTTCCTCGGGAAGGGGAACCTGTTCAATCGCCACATTTGACAGTATTTTCAGTCGCTCTTCGCTCAGTTCTGCATCTGCATCTTTGATATTGCCTGTGTTATTACTAAATGGCCAAGCCATTAGTATACCTCCTTGCCGTCGAGAATTAATTCTCAACAGCAAGCAACATCAGATAACTGGGTTTCCATCAGCAGGGTCGTTAACTGTTAATGTCTCGAAGGTTGTACCTCCGCTCTCAACGTGTAAGTACAATTGAGCAACTGGGTTCCCTAAAGCACCTACTGCAGCAGGATCACAAACACCTGGGACAATTTGAATCTTGTATGCATTCTGTGGGTCCATTGTTGCAACACCTATTCCAAATGCAGATTCTGATTGTAATTGAACGTTGGTTGCTGCTAGAGTATCGTCTTCATATCCAAGACCTGTATCACAGAATAACTGGAAAGAAACAGCATCCGCTGGTATTGAATCACTACCTGGTGCCAACCTTACGTAGAGCACGTAGTTTCCACCCTCGGTGAATCCCTGCATGATTGTAAGTTTACCTGACAGTTCATCCGATGTGTCATCACCTGCTGTTTGAGCATTTTGTTGTAATTTTTCAGCAGTTTGGATAATAACCGCAGATGCAACTGCAGCAACCAAAATTAGCGAAATAAACACAATCATTGCACCGATACCGATAGCACCCCATGTGTCTTGTTCTTGATTATCTCTTATTGTCTTCACACTACCACCGTCCCGGAGTTTGTGTCTGCACCGTAACTTAATACTTCATATGTGAAACCTGCGTTGCCAGCGGCCAATGTCATGTAATGAGCGACATTGGGGGTACTGGTTTGACAGGTACCAACTGCTAGTGATACTTCATAGATTTGGCCAGGTAGTAATACACCTGCTCCGCCACCGCCGGCATTGGTTGATACTGGGTTGGCGCCGCCTAAGTCTCCTGCATCAGTTCCAGCATTACATATCACACTGTATGCCACATCCGTATCAGTGATTGATTCTGACCCTGGAGCTAGCTCAAAGGTCATTCTTAGTGTGTTAGCATTTTGAATGACTATGCTTAGAGGCATGACTTTGGAAGCCATTTGGTCTTGAGCCTGGTCACCAGTGCTTTGTGCGTTCTGCTGTAACTTCTCAGCGGTCTGTATAATGACCGCTGATGCTACCGCCGCTACAAGAATCAGCGCGATAAACACAATCATCGCACCAATACCCATTGCAGCTAGGGTATCGTTATTTTCGTTCTTCATTTCTTTTCTTTTCATATTTTTCACCATTTATTTTTTTTGTCCTCCCGCTATACGGGTGGAATTGGATGTAAGCTCAGGAACTACCTCCTGTGCCCATGTCGATGCTAAGTGGCATTCTAATGACTGCCACCTCATCGGGGGATAAGCGTTCCACAAAGGGAACTTCTGCCGTGGTGTAGCCAGGAGGCAACCACGGTGCGAGAATTATATCTGTTAGGGGCTCCATTGACCGATTTTGGGCTCTAATGGTAACGATGATTTCGCCTGACCTCATTTCATAACCAGTCGAAACAGCTAACTTTCTAGAGAGTGGAATTTCATCTGCTCCATACCTGCCTTCTGACTTAATGTCAAAGCGCAGTGGTAGATTTCCACCAGGTGCGATAATCGGCAAGTCAACTGATGATGGAATTGAACTCCAACCCTCTGGAACAGGTGGTGATAAGCGCATTGCTGGCATCGCAATCGGTCCATCATTAATCAGTCTGACAAGTAGGACACCAGTATCACCACCGGCCGGCCAACGGGTGTCAACGCCAAGCCAGAAATGACGGAAGAAGAACGGATTAAGTGTTGAAGTATTACCGCCAATCAAATCATCAACGAGGAACTCGATTTCGGTTGCAGCCTGCCCAACATCACCAATTTCTGCGGCTGATGTGGCTTTTCTTAATCCAAGCAGAATGTTTTCTGCTTCTATCCGATCGATCTTCTTTTCTTTTAATAGACGGTGAAGCATAGCTATGCTGCGGCGCAGGTAAAGCACATCTTCTTCTAAAGTCACTAGGGCTTTTTCTGCCTTTTTGACGCTAGATTTAGCCTGTCTAAGTTTGTGGAGTGATAAGAATTTCTTAGCCTCCATAATGTCAATCTCAGTCGCTGCGAGAGAATTGCTATCTTGTTGGACAACGTCTCGCACCAAGGTGTCAAGTTCTTCTGACGCATTCATTATTCTGCGCTCAACCTCTGATTTGGTTTCCTCTGTTACTGCGACACTCTCTGTTACCTGCTCAACCTCAACAGGTAATTCAGGCTGCTCATCTGCAACAGCAGGCGGTTCGTGGAAGGTTTCATCTTCTAACTCTTCCATATATTCCCGCACTCTATCTTGGAAAGATTCGCCAGAGCCGGTATCATCATCGCCGGAATCTGTCGAAGAATCTTCAATTTCAATGTCTTCGACGCTAATCTCCTCGACTACATCATCCTCGAGAATATCATCAAGGTCGAATTCTGCCCTATCTGTTGATTCATCATCAGACATCATCACTCACCTCCTCTTCTGTGGCCAAGTCAACACCGGATTGAAGATCGTCGAAAATTGCGTCCAAATTGATTCCGTCGTTCGCCAAGTCATTTAATAATCGTGCAGGGTCCGATAAATCTCTTTCGATGCGGATTGCTTTCACCTCAATGTCGGTCAAGCGTCCATAGAGCGCGCCATACATCGTATCTGCTCTACGGACCAATATCGACACCCCTAACGACAATACCAAAACATATGCAGCAATGGAAAGGAGGTTATTCTGGCTAGTATCGATTTGTGGCGGGATGCCCAAAACGACTCCTAGTAGCCCAAACACCGGGAGAGCAAGGATGATTCGCAATTGACGCCTACTGTCGGCCAAGGCCTGGAAGTGGTCTGCATAGAGGGTAGAGACCCCCTTTCTTGCCCGCTGGTAATCTTCGTGAATTAGCCGGAACTCGTCAGTGCTCATCCACGTCATACGCCACAACCACAAGGCTGCGATAAGCAATACTGCGGGTCCCCAGTAGACAATGTTGAAGAGATGGAAGGCGAAACCAAATGCCAATATTCCGGCATATGTTGAAAACAATCTGAATTTCTCGTTTTGACCATTCAAGCGAGCCAAGACCAGTGATAGTAAGCCGAATATAATAAAGGCAACAAAGGATGAAGATTGTCCAGGTGACCATGAATAAACCTCATCTTTGTAGATTTTGACATCGTTGCCCAAGACATTTTTGTCAGCCATACTAGCATCGAGGGTAACCACACAGGTTCCATCGATAGACTGGCGCCACCAATCAATAGTGTCAGAGGTAATTTGCCATTCTAAGATAGTCTCATTATTCGGCCCGAGTTGTTGCACTGCGTGATCCTCAGTGTGAACAGTTGAACCCGAACACTCTAGTGCGGCCGTGAAAAATCGTGCTAGCGCTGTCCCCTCGTTGCGAATCCTTGAACTAATTGTAGCATCAGTGCCTTCTTGTAAAGTGCCAGAACTGACCCAAATTTCATCAACGCTTGGGTCAGCGAATACATCTAACTTGAACGTAAATGTCTCTTCTTCAAAGACGGTATAGCCTAAGTTCTCGGTCTCGTGGAATAGCCTAAAAGTCAAATCCCATCCGTCGCCAGCCAAAATATTTGGTCGATCGGGGGCGTCTACCAAGATTTCGATTGGGTCAGTAGTAACCCATGGATTTCTCGATGGCAATTGAATTCTATGTTCCTCACCGGCTGAGCCGTCACCGCATCCAACGGGGTCTAATGAAAGAGGTATTTGCTGGTCACCCAAAATGATCGTGAACTCCCATGGATAATCCGCTGCATCTAGCGGTTCTTCCGTGTCATCCAACGGTTGTTCTCCAAAAGGATACAACCTCTCAGCACTGCACAGCTCAAGTTCATACGCAGCGCTACTAGAGGCACCGATTGGAATGTGTGAGTAAATAATTGAGGCTTCCATTGGCCCGTCATCTTCATCAGGCTGCAGTCCAAATTCTTCGTATGCGAAGAACCTTGACATTACTAGAGTTGAATTTAGGTAACCGACTCCGTCAACATCAGCATCGCGTGGTGTTAATTGAACCGAAAGCGAAGCGTTTAGGTCAAGATAAGGTTCATCCTCTTCCGCTGTTACTGTGAACACAAAAGTAACATTTTGCCCAACGGGTAAAGGCAGACTGGTTGGTTTGTTATCTCTAACTTTCCATTCATCGCTGGCTACGACATCACCCGGCCGGTTAATTTGGTAGGTCAAGTCCACAGTTACATCTCTATTACCCATATTTGCAACAGTGGCACTAAAGGTTCGATTATCGCCCTTGTGGAACTCCATTTCATCAGTCCATTCAACGATATCGAGAATAAACATTGGCGATATAACTAGTCTAACTGTTGCGATGGTAACTGGAAGTCCGGTTTCTTGATCAACCAAACTAATTGTCAGGTCGTGAACTGACCCGTCACTTAGTGAATCACCTTGACCTATTTCAGGCACAGTAACCGTAACACTACCCAGGTTTTCCTCATCCATTGATAGAGTCATTTGTTGACTTTGAGGGACTACAGTCCATCCAGTATCTACCGCCGCATCAACATTGAAGGTTTCTTGTAAGTTTCCTGAATTTATCACGGTGAAATCTACTACTTGTTCTTGCCCTGGCAGCACGCCAATCTGGCTTGGTGCATCGATTCTTAGGTCACTTTGTTCGCTGACGTTGCCGATGATTTCAGCGCTTTCATTCACCTCATCACCTGCTGACACATACACTAAGGCTCGATACAAACCGGTTGAATCTGCGTCGATGCTCGATGCTAGCCGTACTTTTACTGAATCGGTAAATCCCGGTGCGATGAGTATCTCATTAGGACTTTCAAGAGTGAATTCGACTTCTCCTGCATCGGAATCATCGAGCCACACCGAATAGACCGTTGGAGTATTTCCTGTGTTGGTAATGAAAACACGAGTTATTGGTGTTTCTTCCAACATCGTATTGATGTCGACAACTTGTGTGGCCGGCGACAGTGATAGACCTATTGAAGGGCCGACTTCGACAGTGACAGGTATAACATCGACGATTACGCCGGTAGTGCTATCTTCTATCTTGATGTTGACGTCGACTAGAGATTCTGCTGGGGTTGTGTTATCGGTTGTTACTTGTAGTTCAAAGTATCTAATGTGAGAGTTGCCCTCGCTGGGATCATCGGCAACATCAGCTTCAAGGTCAGTTATCTGATCGTTGGTTGCCGTAGTTGTATTTACCGAGGCAATCCATCCCTCAGGCAAGTCATCGATGACAGACAAGCGATAGTTTGCTAAGTCATTACCCGTATTCTCGAGGGCAAGACCGACTCTGGTTGGTTCTGCTAATGGAACATTATGCGGCCCTTTGTCAATAATGTCAACACCTTGGACAGGAGGGATGTTGATAGTGATATTACGGGTAACATTTGCTGTTTGAACATCAGGGATGGTCGGCGGTATTGGAATCGAAGTCGTGACCGGTATGCGCATGGTTCCGGCCAGAGGATAATCTTGGTCCGGTGTATCTACACCTAATGTGCCGATCTTGGTTGTGCCAAGCATCATGTCAAACAACGACTCGTTGGTGATTGACGTGTTCCACCGATTGACTTCGTTGTATCCACCATTGTTCAACGGAGTGAACGAGAGATTGCCGACACTAATTAATCCGTCTACGGTGGTGGTACTAAATGAGTTATCGAGGTTGTGTCGTAACTCTATGCTCAGTGGGAAGTGTTTGGTTAATCCATCGCCGTTCTTCGCTGCAATCACCTCTGCAACAGTAAGGTCGATGGTCTGCTCTTCCAATCCCGGGTCGATAACAACTGCAGGAGCAACCTCAACAGTAGTATTTGCCATAGCCGGAATTCCGCCTTTTGTCGGTATGGCTTGCACCCAGACAGTTAGTGTGTCACCAGCCCCATTGTGGTCCGCACTATCCAACGGCATCTGAATTTTAGGAACGGTGATGTAAACAGAAAAATTAGCAACTTCAGATACGTTGATGATACCAGTGTTAGAAGCACCTAACCTAACGCTCCATCGGCTGTTGGCAGTAGAGACTCCGGCGTAGAGGTCATATGAACCATCCCTGTTACCTTGATTTTCGATTGTGCCAATGAAGCCAACCTCTTCTCCCGGCGTTGCTTTTATCGGGCCAGTAGGCATATTCAACTTAGCGACATATGATTCCCCAGCAAAAACGTAAGTGGTTACTGAAAGAGTGTATGTTGGCACGCTTGGGTCGTTGATCGAGGTAAGTGTAAGTGTGACTGCGTCTACGGCAGAGCTGGAGGCATCTGCGGGAACGTCAACGATTACCTGCAAATTTTCAATGTGTCCGTTTGAAAATATATTTGTTGGAGTTGTTGACACCAAAGTCGCCCAGCCAGCAACTGATGACACCGATAGGGTATAGCTGTCCTGCATAGCTCCAGTCATGGTTAACCAGTAATTTAGCGTGGTAGACAGACCGGGCTGAGTAGTTCTATCGGCGGGAGTCGAGAGGGTTGCAGCAAAATCTGAGAACCTCACGTCAACATTACCAAACTCTAGTAGTTCGCTATAGCCGCTCTGTCCAGTGAACAGGACCTCAGCAGTCAGGGACCAAACACCGGCACTGAGTTGGGTACTCATGGTGTAATCTACCTGAACGGCGGTAGGTCCGATCTTGAGCGAGCCTTTTGGAACCATAAATGTCGTCGCTGGGTCTTCCTCGACAACAATATTCGTTGGGTCACTTGAGTCAACAAAGGTTAGTTTCAGGCGAGCATCAATGTCTTGAACTCCCTGATTTTCTACAACTGCGCTGAATGTGACTGGCCCAGACGGAACTACAGCAACCGAGTTGCCCGGTGCGGGTGTTGGCAGTGAACTTGATAGAACGTCACCCTTGTTGTATCGGGGAAAACTTCTCACATCAAAATGGAGCGCCTGTTGATTATTGCCCGGTCTCGAATCATCGGTTGAGAATGTCTCAGCGAACAAAACTTGACCGTTTCCTGGAGAAGCCGTCCAACTGATTAATATCGGGCCGTATGATTGTTGTGAGCCCAAAGAGTCGACAACGAATGAATCAACCAATACCCTGTTTGAAGTTGGCGAACCTTGGTGGTAGAGTGATACCACCACGCCACCGCTTACCGAACCAATGTTAGCGATGTAAATGTTAGCAGTATGGGTTGCGTTCTCGACGAATATCTCTGAACCGCTTTGTATCGAACCGGCTCCATCAAGAACAAAGTTGGTAACCAGAAAATCTGGATCACTTCTTGCCGATGTGCTGTTGTCAGCGGAGCTTAGCGGTGTCGCGATGGGTAAGATGAATAGCAACAGCATTACCAATGCAACCAATGTTTTACCACGATTATGCAGAAACACCACCTCCGTCGCTAGGTGCTTCGAAACTATCGATATTGACTCGCTTGCCCTGTTTCTTCCACTGAGCCAGCAGTTGCTCTAACAGACGCTCGTGGTCCCGGTCGCTGATGCCCAAGCGGCGGCGCTCTTCCCACAACAGTAGTTGCTCTGTCTTACTCAGTAACGCATCCCGGAGGTATAACTCCAAAGTTCTCCGATAAGCATCACGGTCTGAAATCGCATAGACGATTGTATCATCATCGACGAACTGATCAGCCCGGTGTTGGATGATATTACCCAATGTGAGCGCTTCGTCGTAGGAAATCATGCGCTTATCGAGTTCTGCTTGAATGGTTGATGCTGCTTCCTGCAGTTCATACTTGCTGGGAGCGCGTTGAATCTTTTTGAGATATTTACGGGCCCGACGAGACAGACGTAGCCCTACCATAACTTGTCGTTGTACAAGGCAGTTATTCAAAGAATCGGTTACTGGGTGGTTGTCTAATCAATATGCATAGAAAATCATTTGTTATGCATAAACAGCCCTCTGAGCGGTATTTTTCTCATATATTATCAAAATCTTCGGTGATTTATTGTGATCGATACTTAACCATGCGACAAAGCAACAATTCATGAATAATGTTTCATGACTTAATTCATGGACGAAATCGTAAACTTAGAAGTTGGCCAGCCTGCACCGAGATTTGACTGCGTGGATTCCAAAGGTAATTCACACTCACTAGAAGCATACATGAAAGACGGAAAATCGGTGATCCTGTATTTCTACCCAAAAGATTCCACATCAGGATGCACAACACAAGCCTGTGACTTCAGAGACTCGATGGCTCGCTTGAACAACGGCGATTATGTGGTTTTAGGTGTCTCGAAGGATTCCGCAAAATCGCATGAGAATTTCATCAACAAACAGGAACTGAACTTCCCGCTTTTGATGGATGAGGATGTAACTCTTCACCAAACATATGGCACTTGGCGGGAAAAAAGCATGTATGGGAAAACCTACATGGGAACATCAAGATCAACTTTCGTCATCGGCAGTGATGGTAACCTCAAGTGGGTTGGTTACGGCGTCAGAACCAAGGGACACGTCGATAAAGTGATTGAAGAGTTAGGTATAGAGTGAGATGATGGTTATCGATAACTCGGCAAATAACAGAATCAATTTAGCCAATAATAGCGTTGCTTGGTCGCCTTGTGCTATCGGCACCAACCTAATCATTGGCGATAATTGCTCCATTGGCGCACTGTCACACATCGGCAGAAACGTTACTATTGGTAATGGTTGTCGAATACAAGGTTGTGTTTACATCGCCGATGAGTGCGTATTAGGTGATTCGGTATTTATTGGGCCTAATGCTACTCTCCTCAATGACCGTTATCCGCCATCAGGCAACAAATCATTGTGGCAACCGATTATTGTCGGCAATAATGCTGTTATCGGCGGTGGCGCCACAGTGGTCCCGGGTTGTAATATTGGTGACAATGCTGTTCTAGGGGCTGGCTCAGTGCTAACAAAATCTCTGCCAGAAGGAGAGGTATGGGCTGGTAACCCAGCAAAATATCTGATGTCAAGGCAGGAATATGATGCCAAGCGCTAATAGCGTATTGTATAGTGGGGTAATCATATGGATAGGAAAGCAGTGGTAGCCGAATTCCTTAGGAAGTGCGTTGATTATGCTAACGCATCCATTGCTAGAAAACAAGCACGTGGACAAGATGAATTAATACCAGCTTGGCAAACCTACATCGAATTTACCCAGCATGCTATCGATGAAATCCACACTGGTAAGCTAGATTCGTGGTTTGAGCGTGAAACGAGGCCCAATCTTTCGACTAGAAGTCGCCTAGACATAATGGAGTTCAGTCACAAAGAACGTTCGGCATGGTTAGCGGGTATTGTCTCTCCAAGACCGCTAATTTTAGCCTCTACAATCGACGAAAATGGGGTCAAAAATCTCGCCCCACTGACATCTGTGATGGGCGTCTCTAATACACCGCCGTTATTTATCGCCTCATTCAGTAAAAATAAACAGAAAGAATATCGTGGCACACTTCTCAACATGAGAAAAACCGGCAAGGCAATTCTTCATGTTATGCCAAGCACATTACAGGCTGTTGATTGGATAGATATGGCCGGCAGCCCAGTAAGCCCAGAAGATAGCGAGTGGGATTTGATTGATGTAACCCCAGATAGTGATGAAGATTTACTTATCCAGCAGGCTGTTGCTGCGATTGAGGTCGAATTTGTTGAAGACCGCGAGTTACCAGGGGCTGTGGCAAGATTAGCCGTGATGAAGGTTACTCATGTTTGGACATCAAGTGACTCCATACCAGAATCTGGTCTCGATGTTCTCACACAACACGGTATGGATAACATCATGGCTGCGCCTGACGGTTGGTCAAAAAAGGTCGACAAGCATTATGGTCCTAAGAATTGAGGGATTTCCACATCATTTGCAGGCCCTCACGTAACGAGATTTTTGCCTCCCAACCAAGCATATTTGCAGAGTTTTCAATGTTCGGCAACCGACGTTTTACATCGCCGTGATAGCCCTCGGTGAAATCGATGTCCACGCCGTCGCCAAACTCCGCTACTTTTTCCGCCAAATATTGAACGCTGACCTCTTCTTGTGACCCTAAATTGAAAACCTCACCGGTAGGCAAATCTAGCATTCCCACTTTAACGAAGCCGTCGACAATATCGTCAATCCAAGTAAAACTACGAGTTTGTCTACCGTCCCCATGAACACTGATAGGCTTTGATTCTAGTATTTGCTGGAAAAACATGGCTACTACCTGACCATAATCATCGCCGGATAAGCGTGGTCCATAAGCATTGAAAGGACGAACTATTGCCACTTCAAGACCGTCCCGAGCCGCATGTTGACAGGCTATCTCACCGAGATATTTGCTGCCACCATACGAGTGCCGCTGATGCTGTTTTGGATCGGTAAATACCATCGGGTCACCGTCTGACAATGGCTGTGAAACTGCTTCCCCAAAAGCCTCAGGAGAAGAAGCAAAGACGTATTTTGCATCATGTGCCATAGCGATTTCAAGGGTTCTAAGCGTGCCGTTTACATTTACATCAATTACTGAGTGTGCTGCTTCATGAAACCACTTTGTTCCATTTACCGCTGCTAGATGGTAAACTAAGTCTAAACCCCCTAAAAGGTCGACACAAGTATCCAAATCATCAACGTCTCGGACATCACCAATATGCAACTTAAAGCCATCATGGTCAACAAGCGAATTGAGGTTATGCTCGCGCCCACGAAACATTGAATCCAGTGCGACCACTTGGTGACCAGATTGGATTAGCCTCTCACACAGCGATGAGCCGATAAATCCGGCGCCACCGGTGACTAATATTCGCATCACAATAACCTCATCCTGCTCGCTCAATCACCCTGAGACTTACCTTGTCACCACTCTTGCTGAGTTCAACTAAATCGCCAGAATTTACGGCCAAGCACGGGTCTGTTGCAAAACCGTGTGCATAGGGTAAGTCAAGTAGGGAACACGCGGGTATGGTCAGCGAGCAAACATCACGATTAATAATCGCTTTTGGCCCTTTTCCAGTGTATATCAGACCCATCAAAACGTACGGTGCGACTGTTGAGCCAGACCCCTTTGGATAGATTAGAATGGTATCTTCAATCGCTTGCCCATCAAGCGGGTGACCCGTCTCCTCGATAACGCCAGTATCACGATTGACATAGCCAAGGTAGGTGATGGCGACATCAGTAGACATTGCTCGCCCAGTGATTGTGAAATCGCCTTGCGAGGATAAACCATTACCAATGCTTGCGAAATCGCCATCTTGATAGGTTTTTGCCGATTGATGTTGAGGTTGGGCCTTGGCAGAAATAGTGGGTCGCTCGCCAGCTGATAATTCGGGATCAAATGCGTGAGCAACACAGTCCTTGATGGTCATAACGCTTGTTGGTATTCGGTTGAGACCACTGGTTAGGTAATGTTCTGCCTTGAGAGAATTGGTCAACAGGTGATTGTAGTGCTGGCGATTGTATGGCGTGACCTCAGGACAAGTATCTTGCAATATTACAACGCCTGCCGCCTCCAGCAATTCAATACTACCTTCATCACTTGCAACCTGATAGTTCTCACCGCTAGTGAAGAGCCACAAGCGATTTTCTGGGATTTTTTGACCTACTTCAGCGTATGAGCGAACTGCCGATGCTGTGCGCCGAATTTCCTCAATGCTAGCTTGTGGACAGCCAATAACCACCAAATCCACCTGCCCTCTCGGTGCCAATTCGTCATACCGCTGACGCAAATCTGCTTCAGTAAACTCGAGTTCACCCACCCACCCATTTTCTGGAGGCAGCCAATTACCATCAGCATCCTTGTCAAGCGGCGGGTCTTCGCTGTGCCCTTCCGCCCACAACATCGGGCAGCCATAATTAGCTGCGGCAGCTGTAAGGGCTTTTTTGCTGGCGAAAGAAACCTCTTTTGGCATACCTCGGATGAGTGGCATTGGGCCCCATGATAGATCCCAATCAGGGCGGACTTGTTTACCAATCCAATCTCCTAGAATCGACCAGTCAGCAAGTTCATTCAATTCACATGAAATGTTGACCAAGATATTTGGCACCCGATTAGCAGGGAGATGTAAGCCCCACTTTGGAGCAAACCCCGTCAATGCAGTTGCCAAGGCTGACAAACCTGATTCACGATTGGTGATTAGCGAAGTCCATGAGTTTGAGAAACAGACGGCATTTGATTCAGCCCAAGATGCAACTCCTGAATCTAACTCTATACCACGGTCGTAAGGCGTACAAGACAATGTCGACTCGATTCCTAGTCGCTCATAGGCGTGAATAATCTCAAACTGCTGTTCGAGAAAATCAGGCCAATCAATGTCCATTTCTTGCATTCTATCTTTGTCGCAGCCTGCAGAATTCAGCGTCGTTGTTATGGCAACACGACCATCCTTATCCTCTGATAAGTCAGACAGAAACCGTCGTAAACCGTGACCGCCGGTGATTACTGACACTCCTGAAACGTGCGCATTATCAACTTCTATGAAGCCCTCAGCATTAGCAATCTCTGCTAAATCAACAACAAGTCTTGCCCCTTTTTGCCTAGTAGAGCCTTCATCGCCAGCAAGTTGGGCGGCGAGCCTAGGGGGCAAGTCCATGGCCATATGGCAAACCTTCTCTTTCATGAACTAAACCCTTAACAGATTATATTTGCCGTTATTTCAACCGGAAGTTTTGATATGTTTAAGGGTTAGAGATATCACCATGTCTAATACTCCTGAGTATCAAGAAGCATCTGCCACAAACGAGTCTGTCAGTAATGAACAGCGAAAAAATGTTCCACCTATTAATGGTCAAACATCCGACGACACCCCTTCACAAACCCAAGTCAAATCACGCAGGAAACGGGTTATGCAGGGGATACAAAGTTTGACGATCATCATAGCGTTAATCCTTTCTGCCTATTCATTTACCGTAATCGACTCACTCAATGATTCGGATAATAATGCCGAAAGTGAGAGTTCTGAAGTCCTAGTCAGAACTGAAGGACGAGAAGCAGACCACATTTGTTCAGCCGGTGGTGCCGATATCCTAATCGGCAATGATGAGAACAGCAACGGCATTTTGGAGGAAATCGAGGTCACGTCCACCACTAGGTTGTGTCATGGAGACGTTGGTCAATCTGGTGCTTCGGGCAGCACCGGCGCTAATGGTATTCCCGGTGCAACCAGCATGGTGTCGACAACGGTAATTGACAATGGCCATCAAGCATGTTTGTTCGGCGGTCTACTAATTGACACCGGGCTTGATACTAACGGTAATGGAGTTCTTGAATCTGAAGAAGTGGTAAATTCCGAATATATTTGTAACGGAGCCATTGGCGCAGTTGGCAACAATGGTAATGATGGTAGCAGCGGTCATAGTGCACTGATTGAGCGCGTAACTCCTCCAGCTTATTTGTGTGTCAATGGGTTTGTGATAAATTTCGGTGTCGACAATGGTGCAGGCGATGGATTTGCCGATGATGGAATTATGCAATCAGGCGAAATCGTCGAGTCACTGAAGGTGTGCAGTGAACCATTACAATATGGCCCTGTGTCTGATTTTAGTCTAGGGTTAACTAATGGATTTTCTGGTATGTGTGCTGAATTCAGTTGGTCTACAGCAAATTCAATGATTATTACTGCAGGCACTAATGGACTTACTGGATGCGAGTTATGGACAAGTCGCGGAAGTGTCGATTCAACCGAATTATTGTATGACATCAACTCTGGAAGTGGTGATTCAAGCCCGGGTTTGCATCTCGGTTTCACCGCAGTAACACTAGGCGAAGAGGAACTTTGGTTGTTTGACGCCGACAGCGGAGTCAACGGACGAGAATTATGGGTTAGTAACTTAAGTTCCGCTGGGACGCTACAGTTGACCGGTTATAGTGGAGATGGCATACTTCCACAAGCAGTCCATACCAAGTGGATGGGTGGATTACTATTTTCAGATGCTAATTTTGAGTTTATGTGGACTGACGGGGTAAGTATATACAACTTATTCGACGCACCATTCTTCGACCTCGAACAACAAATGACGCTAGACAGTGTCCAAAACAAACTCTCCGCTCATTCTGATACAACATTTGCGATTGATGAATTAGGACTTTGGTTTTCTGGGATTCACGAGGATTATGGTTATGAAATGCATTACTTGAGTAACTCAGGTAACCTCACCACATGGGACTTAAACACATTTGAGGATAGTTCTCCAGAGTCCATACTGCCCATGGAAAATTCCGCTATCCTGGTGGCTGATGATGGGATAAATGGACGACAATTGGTTGAATTAACCACGACAGGTAGCCACAATTGGCTTACTAGCATGACGCTACAAAGTAATGGCAATCCACCGACATCGGTGGGAGAATACTTGGGAGTTAATTTAGTCAGCAATAAAGTGATTTTTGACGCTCAGATAACGGCGGTTGACCCAACCGTTTGGAGTTATGACCTGAGCACTGGAGCGTTAACAGAGCTATCCTCAATTGTTGTTGCACCCAGTCAGCAAGTTGCCCCAGTAATTACCAGTGGGAAAATCTGGTTCGACTGTATAACCGGGGCCACCGCAGAGGAATTGTGTGTTAGTGACGGTACTGTAGATGGAACAAAGGTGATCCATGAATTCCAACCCGGCATGGCATCCGCCGAAATAAGAGGGCTTCAGGCCACCGATAGTCACTTACTGATTCTTGCCAATGGCAAGGATAATGGCGTTGATACAGGCCATTGCTTGTGGAGTTTAGACGTTATTACTCTGGAAACCTCTGTCGTCTACGACCCATGGCAAGGCTCAGGGAATAATTCAGATGCTGGATTTTACGGTGAGTTGTTTAGTAGTGCAGAAGTAGTCCTATTTGTAGCAGACAATGGACAGAGTGGACATGAATTGCACATGTGGAGCCCACTAAGCATCACAGATGAGTGGCTAATTTGGTGATTTCACTTTGTCGATACAATATGAACAAGATTTTGCAATCACATAATCGGTACTTTCCTGTTCTTCAAGCAGCAGTGGCTCTCGACAAGCAAAACACTGAACAACATCGGTTTCTTCCAACTGCGGATTTACTGCTACTCTTCTGTCAAAGACAAAACAATCACCATTCCAGTGAGCACCGCCAACTTCCTCAAAATAGCCAAGTATGCCACCCTTGAGCTGTTTTACGTTGGAAAATCCCGCATCCATCATAACCAGACTGGCTTTTTCGCATCGTATACCACCAGTGCAAAACATCACTACTTGCTTATCTTTCAATTCATCATCCAACTCACTGATTGCTCTGGGGAAATCTCTGAAGGATCTTATGTCTAAATCAATAGCATTGTCAAATGTTCCAATTTTACATTCGTATTCATTGCGAGTATCGAGAATTAAGAGGTCCTCACCGTTATCGATGAGCTGCTTAAAATCGGCCGGAGTAATCTCATCCCCGGTCCGCTCAGCGGGCTTGATGTGTTCCATACCGAGAGAGATAATCTCCTTCTTCAATCGTACATTCATGCGCCGGAACGGTTGATAATCAGAATATGAGATTTTCAATGGTATGTCGGTTAAGCGCTCGTCAGATTCTAAAAATTCTATGAAGGAATCAATCCCTGATTGATTCCCGGCAAGAAAGAAGTTAATCCCCTCATACGCCAGTAGAATTGTTCCCTTCAGCGCCAATTCGTCACATATATCACGCAGGGGTTGCTGTAAATTATTCCGGTCGGGCAAATCCGCAAACCGATAACCGGCAATGTTCACCACGGTGCCGGTCATGGTTTGAGGTGGGGCAGTTGATTTTTATGACCATCGAAATCAATCGCGCCAATCATGCCTAGATGCGAGTGGCCGACGCCAACCTTGACCGAAGGCTTTGCTGGTGACGCGCGGTGCCGGAGACATTTGCCAGCGTTTATGTTCATTACGCTCAAGCCTGGTTAATACATCTACGACAACACTGCGATTATGGCCAGCAGCAACAATATCATCGGCATCCATAGTGTGCTCAATATGAAGTCGTAAAATTTCATCAAGGACTTCATACGGCGGGAGTGAATCCTCATCTTTCTGATCTGGCGCAAGTTCAGCAGATGGTGGCTTAGTCATTGTAGACTGATTCACTGGGGGTGTTTTATTTCCACTCATTGCTCGTTGGTTGAAAATCTCAGCAAGAGCATAAACTTGCATCTTGTATAAATCACCCAGTGGCGTATATCCTCCCGCCATATCGCCATACAAAGTACAGTAACCTTGAGCAAGTTCTGATTTGTTTCCAGTAGCAATTGCCATACGGTTTTGGGCATTTGCGTGCGCCATGACAATTATACCTCGCAAACGCGATTGGATGTTCTCTGAAGCCACCGGATTGCCATCGACTAAAACCTCACCAATCGTTCCTTCAAGAGACGTGTGCATGTCATCGATTGGTTCAAGCTTAAATTCCATACCTAATGCTTCAGCAGTATATATTGCATCATCTATCGAATGTTGTGAAGAAAATCTGCTCGGCATTGCGATACCTAGAACATTGTCTGGTCCGACTGCAGCACAAGCAACACAGGCTGCCACAGCTGAATCAATTCCACCAGAAAGCCCCAACACAATACGTTTGATTCCAGATTTACGGCAGTAGTCCGCTAACCCGGCAATTACTGCATCAGTGATATCTTCAATTATCTCTGTTGAGTCTTCAAAGCCATCTGACTGACTATCTAGGAATTTCATCTTATCATTGCCGATAGTAAAAGCATCGTTGTCGCCAAACGGAACCCATCGACAATTTTCTGGCTTCGCTAAATCTACCAGCAGAACGCCTTCTTGCCATGCAGGAGCAACTACGACTCGACCATCAGGCCAAGCAACTAGAGAACAACCATCAAACAATAAATCATCATTGCCACCGACTTGATTAGCCAGCAAAAATGGATGTTGGAGTGCTTTTGCCGCAGTTCTACACACTTTGATCCTAGAGCCGACCTTATCAGCATGATACGGTGATGCTGAGAGATTTACTGTTGCATCAAGCATTACTCCTTGACGGCCCAACTCGGCTAAACTAGCAACTGGGTCTTGTCCGTACGATGAGGGTGTTAAACCAGCCGCTTGCCATGCGTCCTCACAAATTGTGATGCCTAAATCAACCTCGCCGACTGAACGGCATATTCCAGAGCGATTTGCCGGTGTAAAATACCTCGTTTCATCAAAGACGTCATAGCTAGGCAATAATTGCTTTCTTGCGACAACTCTGTTGGTATTATCCTTGTTAGGCACTGCCTGTAACAAACCTGCACGAACTACCCCGTTTGCTGGTAGGTTGCGCTGATTATCTGGTGGAATAGGGGTGCCAACCAATACTGGAATTTCAACTGCTAGATTTTTTGCCGTCTCGAAAGATGTTGTGATAAAATCCGGTTGCAATAGTAGGTCGCGCGGTGGATAACCACATACTGCTAATTCCGTTGCAATGGCAACTTTTGCACCGTGCGCATGGGCAATTGCCGATAGTGATTCAAGGCGTTTCGCATTGCCGGCTAAGTCGCCAACTGTTGAATCAATCTGTAACAAACCAATAATTTTTGACAAAAGACTCACCGTGGCTAGCTAAATTTGACAATATCGCCATTTTCATCTTTGTACCACCATTCATTTGTAGTTTTGTCATGATACCACCAATATCCATCAGCGCCCATAACCCAATCAGTCTCTTCTTCTGTTGCGGTTGTTTCTACACTACCCGTCAACGCTGCTGAGGCTGCGCTTACTGAACTGGCTGGCTCAATTGTGGAGTATTGCGGATTATCAGCAACGATAGATTCCTCTGTATCATCATAGTCATCGTATTCATCATAATCAATTTCAGAGGAATACTCGTCCCAGTCATACTCAGATTTTGAGCCCCGACCGCGTGTAGCTTTTCTCGCCCACAGCAATCCAGTGATGATAATTGAGACGAAAATTAGAGCCACAGCGGAGCCAATAATTGGGTTAACTTCACCAAATAGGTTCTCGATTAAGCCCTGTTCCCGTGCCGGCCTTACATCGACAGTTGGCCCTTTCGCCGTTTGACCGTTGTCTAATTCAACTTCAATCCACTGAATTCCTTCGGCAGTTGGCACCCAATCGATTGAAATGAGACCTTTACCTGCAGCAGGGATTTCTAAACTTGGCCGTTGGAGAACTTCTTTGGTGCCGTTTAATCTAACAACGTAGGCAGTTGCTTGAACTGTCCCATCAAGCGACCCATCATTGCTGACAAGTGCCTGAACTGAAGTCGACTGTCCGACCTCTAGAATTAGTCTGGTGTATGATACGTCAAGTGGACCGATGGAGAATTCCGGCCTCAACCACTCCAACTCCCATTGAGCGATTTCACTACCAGTTGGCGCACCGTTCATTCCTAGGACTGGATTGTCTGCGAGGTCTCGACCATTTATTTTCACAAACAGAATCAATCTATTCTCAATCATAGTATCAGTTATGTCAGATAGGTCCACATTTGCATAGACTTCTAATTGGGTTCCAGCGGCATCGTCACCCTCCAAAGTCATTGATTCATATCCAGTTATCAGGCGATCTCCAGTGTCGGCATCTTCAACCCACCATTCCAATTGTAATGATTCGATATCTAATCCGCCTTCCTCAGTAATAGCTATTCTTACCTCGTAGACCTCGGTTTCAAGTATGGTATTTGGCCTTGGATTGATGATTTCAACTGGCGTTGGCCCGGTGCCATCGATTAGTATCCACCGATTGTTTGATTCGTCAGTGACGTCATTACCCTGTCCTGAGGTGCAATCGACGCTCCAGGTTAGTGCCTTCTTTCCAGAGTCCTCTGAAGCAGTTACCACTGCCGTCCAAGCACCGTTTATCGCAGTTGTTTGATACACTACGCCGTCAAACATGACACTTACTGGGCAATCAAAATCTGGCCTAGTGTTGGTTTCTTGGAATAACACATCGCCTGAAACTTCGAAACTACTACTCGGGGCAATCCTTGCACCATCATCGACAGCAGTTCCCTGATTGATAATCAATTGAATAGTTTCGTCAGGGATATACATGTCGCCGGAAGAACGCCAGCGAAGCGTTGGGAAGGATTGCTGGTCGGTATTACCGGCGCGGTCCATAACGATTAATTTCGGTTCGCGCTTTGTGTCACCTAGATCCGGAATAGTCCACAATAGGTGGAATTCAACATTTAGTGTAATATCTTCTTCATACGGTCCTGCCGGTCCGTTTTGCCCAATCATTTCGCAGTCCTCAATAACCATATGAGGACTTGTTGTCGTGCATTCTCCAGTGAGGAAATCCCACGAAATTGGTAGTCTGTCACTGTTTTGTTGCGATGCTAATTGGACCTCAACAACGCTCAGGTCGGACCCACCATTTGGCTCATTCATCATGACATCAAATTCGTAGGTGATCATTGGATGTAACCATGTTTGGCGGCCACCGTCCCAGGAAAACGCAGCAGCAGGTATTGATGGTGGCCCGTCTGCCTTTAGTTGATACATGAATAGGTGCTGCCCTTCCTCACCAGTTCCATTATTCTCTAGAGGATGTCCTGCTTGGTCATTACCTGTAAGGTATACAGCAACTTTGTCACCGATTGACCCGCCACTATCATCCAGCAGTATAGTATACTGGCCAACAAATGCAGTCAGATCATTTGGTAGTAATACATCGGAGAATGATTCATATTCCTCCGGACTTGGTAACCCGTTGAAATCATAATCATTCACCCACTGACGCCAAACCATTGCTTCAACATTTGAGGGAAGGATTGGTTGGTCAGTGATTTGAACTTGTATAGTCTGGGTCGATGATGGTACTCGGTGGTCATATGGCGCAACACTCGACCAATAGACGGAAGGGATGACAGAATCGGCAAAGAAAGATCGTTCATATTCAGCATCATCAGTGGTACCACCACCTGCAAGCGGCACGATTTCAAGGCGCCAATCAAGCACTCCATTGGTGAAAGGAACCGAATCAGTATAATTCCACATATCAATATCCAATGATGTAGTATTAACTATCTCATTATTACCTTGAAACAAGACAACTTTCGCATCACCATCAGCGAATGCTTCACGATCTTCAAGACCCTCAAAACCTATGTCGACTGAGATATCAACATTCTGTCCCGCTGGCAGGTAATATTCATCGCTTGACAACTCACCAAGTTCGGTGGAGAAAGTAACGCTCTTGATTTCCAAGTCATTTTCCAACGCTTTACTACCATCATTGGGGTTACCCCATGAGTGTGTTGCTGGAATTGAAACAACGCCGTTGGAGAGGACTAGTCTTGTCGATGCTGTCAGATAATTCTCATCATCCCAGCCTGGCTCAATGCGATATTGAACTGAAACGCTCACATCTTGGCCATTTTGAGCAAAGGTCAACCAGTCCGTGGGGTGTAATTCTACCAGTTCACTGTCACCCTGACCGATTGGCGAGCCACCGCCGGTGGGTATTAGCCAAGTTCCATGGTGGTTATCGCCGACGACATCAAGTCTTACCAGACCGGGATTCGAGGCAGTAACCTTGAATTCAGTATTCATCTTGTGCCATTTTTGGCTCGTCGTGATCACCTCAACAGGGTCCTCCATTTCAGTCGACAAGATTTCTACATCTGATGAATAATTAACTCCGTCTAGGGTCACTAATACTCCACCGGCACTATCGGAAACAAATGGTATCGGAATTACATGCTGTCCTCCGACGTCAGGCAAGGTTGATCGCGCGTCGTTTATTCCTAATACCATCGGGGATTGTTGGTCGGAATCCAGTGATATTGATACTGGATATGGCACTGATAAACCTGCCATTTTCATACCTCCAGTACCAGTTACTTCGAGTTCCATTTGAACGAAATTAGCCCCTAGGAAACCAACGCTTGAGGCGGTAGTTGCGGCATAGCGCAGGGTGTATAGTTGTGAGGAATTGAGAGTGACATATGCACTCTTGACATTGTCATAACTCCAGTTAGCAATGAGCTGATTGCCGACACGGAGATATAAGCCAGACAAAACCCCAGTTTCTGCCATTACTCCGACCGCAAAAGACTCGATATTGTCCCTCGGCAACCAAGCATATACGCTGTCGGTTCCAGAAATACCCGGCGTTATCGGAATGGTTTCCTCCCCATTCTCGAAGCGATCTTGCCATCCCCATGAACCAACCCTGCTGTCACTACCACCCCATTCGACAAAGCCGTCTTGATTGAAATCGATTGCTGGCTGAGCAGGATGTTTTCCTCCGAGAAGTTTCCATGAAAGATACTTGACCTGCCAATTTGCGGTATTGGAGCCGTTGTGGACAATTCTAAGTTGGTAGCGATAGATTGTCTCCTCACTGGCTTGGGTAAATGCAGGAGCGGTTAGGTTGGTCCAATTATCAAGTTCTGAGAAGCGTATCTGCAGTACTCCGCCTTTGGTCTCAATCTGTCCGTCAATTACCTTGGCGGGGGATAGTGGATTATACCATGGGGAGGTAAGGTTACAATCGGTTGTCGCGATTAGCCCGGGAGCATAATTGACAGCACCACCCTGCATACATGCTGCATCCCAATCTTGATTCAATAGACCCCCTTTGAACTGCGTATTGATTTGACCATCGCCACTAATAGAGTGCAAAACAGGAATTCCTGTGCCCGTTGGTGAACCTCTAAATTCCAACTTTAATCTGACCAATGGATATGCTTCATAATCAATCATATTCAGCGGGACCATTGCATCATTGCTACCAGTTGCTCCAGCAATTTCTACTCCGTTTTCGTCAAGTATTGTCCAATTCAGAAAGGCACCGCTTGGGATGTTAGCGTCCAAGTATACTGGCGCATAGGTGCTTCTTGCTACTGGTTGAGTTGCACCGACTCCCCAGCCAATGGTTGGACTAATCCAGTGAGATTCTGGCGGGCTTGCCAAATGTACGTCATCGACAAACCAAAAATCACAACAGGTTCCACTTGCGCCACTACCGCTTATTTGCGTAATTCTAATCTGCGTGTTGGCATGAAGTGCTGCTTGTGGCAGGTTGGTGCTCCATTGCTGAGCAGTACCGCCCGAGGTTGCTCCTGACCATGTGTTTAGAGTGTTCCAGGCTCCATTGGTATCGATATATTGAATTTGTAAATCTTCACCAGAATCTGGTTCCTCTCCACAGTTGAATGAGCCTTGCAAAACCCAAGCATGGAGCGGCATACTGAGTGCACCAGCCAAATTTACGGTTGGTGAGGTTGCATGATGGGGCGCATTAAAATTGGCCTGTGTCTTTACTGAACCGCCAGACGTACCGTTTACCCCACATGTATTGGTGTAGTGACTAACAAATGTCGGATTGGATACGGTCCAGCCTTGCAGACCATTATTGAAATCCCAAATTGTTCCGGCAGTTGAGCCAGTCAGCGCATCAAATTCAACAACTGTGCCATTTTTGGTTGCGTCAACATTAGACCAGGTAGCATCACTATCCCAAACGAAGCCATAATGGGTTTGCATGGTAGAAGGTTCAATGCTCAGCTGCATGTCAGTAATCGGTGAATTACTCGGCACTTCTACGGTAAAATCGTCATTCACCGCGCCATCACCAGCCAACTGGATAAGGTCTGCTTGTCCAACGGTCGAATAGCGAATTTTGTCTGCGCTCGGTAGCGAGGTAAAAGCAGCGGAATCTGTGCTAATATTGCCCGTCATTTGCAATGGTCCAATTATTGCCATTAGAACGGCCAAAAATAAGGCACTGCGCCAAGATGTAGCGGCGGACATGTACTAGCGTAGGATTGTAAACACTTCAAACATACCCCCGACAGTAAACGTGTGTCAGGATAATTTTAGTTTATCCTCAACAAAATGGTTTGCCTAATAATCAGGGGTGAGATTCAAGACAACACCATGTTTCGGCAAGTCATGGCAAAGCCAGAACCCGCCGGGGACTTAGACGCTGTAGCACTAGAAACCGCATTGCTGAAAACATGGTCGGAAGAAAACGCTTTTCAAAACTCAATCGATTCCCGACGGAATGGGGCGCCATTCATATTCTTAGAAGGACCACCAACTGCTAATGGCAAGCCGGGAATTCATCACGTTGTCGCACGCGCTTACAAAGACTTAGTATGCCGTTGGAAGGCTATGGAAGGATTCCTAGTTGAACGAAAAGGTGGTTGGGACACACATGGACTACCCGTAGAGATTGAGGTTCAGAAGCGTATGGATTTAATGTCGAATGAGGCCATCGAAGCATATGGGATGGACAACTTCAATCAAGCTTGTCGTGACTCAGTATGGACATATGAATCGGCTTGGCGAGAAATGACTGAGAGGATGGCATACTGGGTCGATCTAGACAACCCATATGTAACGCTGGAGAATAATTATGTTGAATCATGTTGGTGGGCAATCAAGCAGATGTTCGACAAAGGCTTGTTGTATCGAGGCCACAAAGTATTACCATACTGCCCGCAAACCGGGACTTCATATTCGAGTCACGAGGTTGCGCTTGGATACAAGGAAGTAGAAGAGCCATCAGTTTATGTAAAATTCAAACTTACCGATGATGATTGCTCAATCCTGGCTTGGACAACTACACCGTGGACACTCCCCGGTAATGTTGGTCTTGCCGTCGGACCTGATGTAACCTATGTCAAGGTCAGAGTCTCTGAGGCCGCAGCAAATTGGAATGGCGCAGGAGGCGCCGAGGTTGGTGAGACAATGATTCTTGCAAAAGACCTGATGAAAGAAGTCCTCAGGCACAATGTGGATATTGTCGAAGAATTTCCCGGTTCAGAGCTCGTTGGCCGCTCGTATGAGCCACTCTTTCCCGATGCCGTACCTCGTGGTGAATCCGATACTGCATGGACCGTTTTATCTGCCGATTGGGTAACAACCACTGACGGAACAGGTGTCGTGCATACGGCTGTTATGTATGGTGAAGATGACTACAACCTCGGTATGGAGGTTGGATTGCCCGCATTTCACACCGTCGATATGGACGGATCTTTCGTTAGTGGCATTCATCCAGAACTTGACGGCCGCTATGTGAAGGATTGTGATGAAATCATAATCTCGCTTCTCTCAAGGCCGAAAGGGAGCAACAATACTGGCCCAGATAGTGGTTTACTCTACCGTGAGAAAGCCTATTTGCACGATTATCCACACTGCTGGCGAACTGACCACCCATTGCTGTACTATGCTATGGATTCGTGGTTTGTTCGCATGACTGCTGTTAAAGAGCAACTACTGGAATTCAACGCCAATGTCGAATGGGCGCCGGATTGGGTTGGCGAAGGTCGTTTTGGTGAATGGCTGCGAAATGTCAAAGATTGGGCGATTTCGAGGGAGCGTTACTGGGGCACTCCACTACCAGTTTGGCGTAGTTCAGATGGCCAGATGAAGTGTATTGGCTCAATCAAAGAATTGCAGGATGAAGTTGCTAAGGCTAACGCTGCTGGCATCGAGAATCCTGATTGTCCCGACGATGTTGACTTGCACCGACCAATAGTTGACGGTTTTACCTTGCTATCTAAGGATGGTAAACCAATGTACAGAGAACCATTTGTTATGGATTGCTGGTTTGATTCAGGGTGTGCTCCGTTCGCTCAATGGCATCACCCGTTCGATGGCGGCGAGACCTTCAATTCCTCGTTCCCAGTAGACTATATCTGTGAAGGTGTTGACCAGACCAGAGGTTGGTTTTACACATTATTGGCGGTATCAACAACGGTGTTTGATTTGCCTGCATACAAACGTTGTCTATCGCTCGGATTGATTTTGGACGCTGAAGGCAAGAAGATGTCTAAGTCACGCGGAAATATAGTCGACCCTTGGGACCATTTTAATCGCGAGGGAGCCGATGCCACTAGATGGTATATGGTCACAGCGGGTGCACCTTGGAGTCCACTCAAGTTTGACCCCAATGGCGTTCGTGAAACCTATGCAAAGATGTTCCTGACGCTGTGGAACATTTACAAATTCCATGCTGACTATGCGGCACTTGATGGTTTTGATCCGGAAATTGAGGCTGTTGAGGTTGTCCAAAGACCACCGCTAGACCAGTGGATTTTGTCTCGGCTGGCCACGGTTGCTAAAGGCTATCACGAAGGTTTCAAGAGTTGGAATTACCACAAAGCGTGCCGAGAACTTGAGGAATTTGTGGTTAATGATTTGTCCAATTGGTATGTTCGCCGCAGCCGTCGAAGGTTGTGGGAAGAGGCTGAGAATACCGATAAATTGGCGTGTCAACACACACTGCACGAAGTCCTAACAACTGTTTGTCGCCTGGTCGCACCGGTCAGTCCATTTATGGTCGACGTAATTTACCGAAACCTTACCGGAGCGACTGTTCATCAGGCAAAATGGCCACTTGGTACACCGGGGAGTCTACCAGGTGCTACCGCTGATTCTTGGGATGAAGAGGCTGCTGAGGCAACGGCAACAATACCAACGCAAAATCTTGACCTAGAA
>Ga0160422_10000253_pt1 | contig 31406 bp, 31 predicted proteins | sample Fk160mmetaG_FD_108192 | JGI IMG/M metagenome (GOLD analysis project Ga0160422, IMG submission 108192) | Marine microbial communities from the Central Pacific Ocean - Fk160115 60m metaG | ecosystem: Environmental > Aquatic > Marine > Oceanic > Photic zone | place: The Central Pacific Ocean...
CAGGCCAAAAGGCTTCTGATGCATAAACATTATAGCCCCGATAGCAAGAACAAATCCTGACATAGCGCCTAGGGCTGGCCACGGGCTTGGTTCAACCAGGTGAAAGGAATGACTGTGTTTACCGCTCATAGTCGCCTCGTGAATCTATATTTCAAACATTAACAGAATAACCTCGTTAAATTGTTTCCTCAACTTTGATTTTACTGAGTGCTTCTATCCCTTAGGCTTATCTTCAGACTTGAAAAAAGTGTAGGACAAGGTAATCGTTGTTACGCCTTCTAAGTTGGGGTCATTTACTATTTCGGGGTCGATGAAGAAAGAAACTGGCATATCAACTTTCTGCTGAGCACCAAGTAACTGTTCTTGAAAACAAAAACACTCGATTTTGTTAAAATATATGCCGGCTTTATCCGGCGTCACATTGAATGTGGCCGTCCCACTTAATGGTAAATCCCCCGTATTTTGGGCGGTGTAGTATGCTAAGACGTTTTCACCTGCCAATACATTCACCGAGCGGCGTTTGGGGCCAAACTTCCAATTCAAATCTGGATCAACATTAGAATCGAGCCTGATAGTGAAGCGCCTATCAACGATCTTCGATGGTTTTTGTGAAGCGACTTGCGTTGTTCCCCCGTACCCCGTAACTCGACAGAATAAATCATACAAAGGTACTGATGCATAACTCAATCCTAACATTAAAGTAGCAGTGGCAACTATCAGTAAAACCGTTGGCTTTTTAGAAGAGGTATGTTTTTTTTCATTATTCAAGTTCATGACCTAGAACATTCGTATAATTGTTACAGTGAATAAAACTAAACAAAGCACAATTATGGACAAAAAAAGTGCCACATTCTTGCTTTTTTGAGCAGCCCTGAAGTCCGCTCCAGATATTTTGGTTTGCTGTTGTTCTTTAGCCATACCACGTTTGCTCACAGCACGTTGGGGGGAAATGAACTTAGCAGCAGGTCATCCGCGAGCAGTCCAGAAAAAACTAAAAACAAATACAGGATCGAAAAACCAAATAACACTCTCGCATTTTTATCGGTATCATTCCGAAAGATACAGTAAGCAAACCAAACAAAAGCGATATTGAGGGGTATTATGATTAGAAGATAGACCAACCCAGAACAACCTAAAACGGCTGGCATAATCGACACAAGCGACAAAATCAGGCTGTAAACCACGATATGATTAATAGTTGAGTTCCTACCATTTGTCAGGGGGAGCATTGGTATTTTTGCTATCTGGTAATCACCGCTCCTGAACAGGGCTAGCGCCCAAAAGTGAGGAGGTGTCCAGAAAAAAATGATCGCAAACATTACTAGCGGTTCAATTGATATTCCTCCAGTTGAAGAGGCCCATCCAATCAGGGGGGGAAACGCGCCGGATGCTCCACCAATAACAATATTCTGGGGCGTACGTCTCTTGAGCCAAACCGTGTAAATTAGCACGTAAAAGGCGATGGTAATACCCAACAACGCGGACGAAACCCAGTTTATCGCCAATCCCATAATCATTACGGCGCCACCACTTAGCAAAACCCCGAATATAATAGCGGCTTCTGGTGAAACCTTCCCAGATGGAATCGGTCGTTCTTTCGTTCGCATCATTAGTGCATCTATATCACGGTCAAACCACATATTTATGGCACCGGAAGCACCCGCCCCAACTGCTATGCAAATGATTGCTACGAACTGTAAGGCAGGTTCTAAAGATCCAGGCGATAGGTACATTCCAACAAAGCCGGTGAATACAACCAGAGACATTACGCGGGGTTTCAATAGCGCGCAAAAGTCTCCTATCACCTGCAAAACGGTGTCAGACGGTTTTATGTCAGCAATACTAGTTGCAGTGGGCGACACTGGGCGTGTTCCTTTCTTTGTTGATGCCGCGACGGTAGTTAATTAACTCTTGGTAAATCTTCGTAGGTGTGGAACGGGGGCGGTGACGACAATGTCCACTCCAACGTTGTTGCGCCCTCGCCCCAAGGATTATTTTCAGCTAGGCGCTTTACGATAAAAGCCTCTATAATCAGAACAACAAAAATAAGGGTTCCTATTCCCGCTATGTATGCGCCATACGACGACACCATATTCCACCCATGCAAAGCCTCAGGGTAGTCTATGTATCGCCTTGGCATCCCAGCCAGTCCAAGAAAGTGTTGCGGAAAAAATGTTAGGTTTACGCCAACGAAAGTAATCCAAAAGTGCAAAGTTGCCAAAACTTTATTGTAATTGTAACCACTCATTTTACCAAACCAGTAGTAAAAACCGCAGAATATTCCAAACACTGCGCCAAGTGATAAGACGTAGTGAAAGTGAGCAATGACATAGTATGTGTTGTGCAACATTACATCGACACCGGCGTTAGCCAAAACCACTCCTGTCACACCACCAACTGTAAATAAAAAGATAAATCCAATAGCCCAGAGCATGGGGATGCTAAAAGTGATAGCACCACCCCACATTGTGGCTATCCATGAGAAAATTTTTACCCCTGTGGGCACGGCGATGACCATAGTAGCTGCAGTAAAGTATGCCCTCGTGTCAACATCCAAACCCACTGTGTACATGTGGTGAGCCCAAACTATAAAACCAACAAAGCCAATCGCCACCATTGCATATGCCATTCCGAGATATCCAAATATTGGTTTTCTGGAAAACGTTGATATGACGTGACTCACTATACCAAAAGCCGGCAATATCATTATGTAAACTTCCGGGTGACCAAAAAACCAAAAAAGATGTAAAAATAGGATTGGGTCGCCTCCGCCGGAGGCTACGAAAAAAGTGGTCCCAAAATTTCTATCAGTCAGTAACATTGTTATGGCACCAGCTAGCACGGGAAGGGCAAGAAGGAGCAGAAACGCTGTGATTAGCATTGCCCAGACAAACAGTGGCATCCTATGCAAGGTCATCCCGGGTGCTCGCATGTTGAAGATGGTTGTTATGAAATTCGCCGCTCCCAGTATCGATCCAGCACCTGCTAGGTGTAGCGAGAGGATCGCCAAGTCCATTGACATACCGGGAGTTCCTTCTTTGCCGGACATTGGAGGATATATTGTCCAGCCCACTCCGGCGCCGCCATCAGCCTGAACTGAAAGAAGAAGCAAAATAAATGCTGGGACGAGGAGCCAAAAACTTATGTTATTCATACGAGGGAATGCCATGTCAGGGGCACCAATCATCAAGGGAACAAACCAATTCCCAAATCCACCAATGAGTGCCGGCATAACGACGAAGAAAACCATGATCAGACCATGTGCTGTTACATAAACGTTCCAGACATGCCCATTCTCCATGTACTGAACCCCGGGATCCTGTAGTTCCATCCGCATATACATTGAGATGCCGCCGCCAATCAGGCCTGCTATGACTGAAAAAATGAGGTACATGGTACCGATGTCTTTATGGTTTGTAGAATAAAGCCACCTTAAAAAACCTCGTGGCGCCTCGTCGTGACTGTCTTCGTGAATATGCTCAGCTGCGGTCATCTCTTTCCCCAAATATTTTCTAATTATAACTAGTTGCGGACGCAACTTTTGTGGTCGACTCGGTAGAAGCAAATTTCTTTTTAGCCTCGCTTAACCACACTTGGTACTTCTCTGGTGATAGCGCCTCTACTGCAATTGGCATTGCTGAATGATTTATTCCACATATCTGGTTGCATTGCCCATAGAAAGTTCCCTCTTTATCAATCTGCATCCACGTTTCGTTTATACGGCCAGCGATCCCGTAGATTTGTACGACTGCGGAGGGTAGGTAAAACGAGTGCATTACATCGTTACTGGTCACCAATATCTGAACCTTCTTACCAACGGGAACAACAAGTGGATTGTCCACAGACAGAAGGTAGGTCTGGGTTTTTGGATCTATCTCCTCTTTCGGCACCATATAACTATCAAAACTCAGATCTTGATCTGGGTACTCATAAGTCCAGTACCATTGGTTAGCAGTAACCTTTACTGTCATGTCGGGATCAACTGCCCGGTCTCCATAATAAAGAGTTTTAAAGGATGGTACGGCTACCACAACTAAGATGAGAACCGGAACAACCGTCCAGATGACTTCGATAACAGTATTATGCGTTGTTTTCGACGGATTAGGATTATTTGACGCTCGATATCTTATGCAAACATAAATTAGTAGGGCGAGCACAAAAATTGTGATAGCTGTGATTAACCACAACAAGTAATCGTGAAACTCGTGAACCTGAACTGCTAGTGGCGACACCGGCTCGGGGACGCCTAACTGCCATGGCTTCATTTCCCCCTTTACAGTCGAAACAATGGAGCCATAAGTCGCTACAGCTAGACTGATAACCTTTAAAACTAACAAACCCAACTGCCCTATTTTTCTCATAGCTAGCGCTCTCTTCCCCCCGTAATCAAAGCTTGCGGCAAGTGATAGTTAAACCTTCACTTGCCTTAGTTTAAAAAACTAGTAAGACTATATTCTACCCGCTGTTATCTCAAGACATTGCAGCGCGTCAGAAAGTCGCGCTATTTGTCAGATTTAAGGGATTTTGTTCACAAAAACAACCCTATGTTGTGGTTTATGATGCCTTTGAAGTAATATCATTTATCTTACGGTTTTTTATCCTATATACAAGGGTTCGACTGGTTAAAAATAGAGAAGGCTTCGATATGACTGTTTTGGGCAAAACTGACGATATTTTTTTTAAAGATCGAGACCTAAATAAAGAGAAATTAACCCGCATTGTTGATGATGCTCTGGGTCAATCTGACGATGGAGAGTTATTTCTAGAGTACTGCCAATCCGAGGCCTTTGCTTTTGACGACGGCCGTCTAAAGACCGCTTCTTATGACACCTCGCAAGGCTTCGGAATACGTTCAATTACTGGCGAGACAAGAGGTTATGCGCATTCGTCCGAATTAAGTGAAGCTGCCATTAAAAGGGCCGCTAATACAGTTAGAAATGTAAGAACTGATCTCAATCAAAGCCTGGAAGACCATCCTAGAGCAACCATCAAAAGCCTCTACACAGACGAAAATCCGATGTTAGGAATGAGTTTTTCCGAAAAAGTAAAACTTTTGAAAGACATAGATGCTTACGCGAGGGACAGCGACACGCGGATAAAACAGGTTTCAACCTCGCTATCTGCATCGTGGCAAGCAGTTCAAATCATACGACCCGGAGGATTTTGCGTTGCCGACATAAGGCCTCTAGTGCGTTTGAATGTCGCAGTTGTGGTAGGTGATGGAAATAAAATGGAAAGCGGGGGAACTGGGGTCGGCGGCAGACTGGCTTATGATAGATACATCGCCACAGACAATTGGAAACAACAAGTAGATGAAGCATTAAGAATTGCGCTTGTAAACTTAGAAGCAACTGCTGCCCCTGCCGGGGAAATGGATGTAGTTTTGGGACCAGGCTGGCCAGGCGTTATGTTGCATGAAGCCGTAGGTCATGGATTAGAAGGTGATTTTAATCGGAAAAAAACATCCACTTTCACAGGTTTGGTCGGGGAAAGAGTAGCATCGAAGGGGGTCACTGTGGTAGATGATGGAACTATCCCAAATCGACGCGGATCAATAACAGTGGATGACGAGGGCACACCGTCAAAACGCAACATTCTTATAGAAGACGGAGTTCTGGTCGGGTACATGCAAGACCGACAAAATGCCCGGCTAATGGGGGTTCAAACAACAGGTAACGGGCGTCGACAAAGCTATGCACATCACCCTATGCCAAGAATGACTAACACTTATATGCTTGGTGGAGACTGCGAGCCAGAAGAGATAATCAAAAGCGTAAAAAATGGGCTATATGCAGTAAACTTTTCTGGGGGCCAAGTTGATATTGTATCGGGTAAATTTGTATTTTCTGCGAGCGAAGCTTACGTAGTTGAAGATGGAAAAATTAAAAATCCAGTTAAAGGTGCAACATTAATCGGCAACGGACCAGACGCGATGAACAAAATATCTATGATAGGAAACGATATGAAACTTGATGAGGGGGTCGGCACGTGTGGAAAGGACGGTCAGGGTGTTCCAGTTGGTGTCGGACAGCCCACTCTAAAAATGAATGGCGTGACAGTTGGTGGAACGGCCGTTTAGTAATGGTCACCAGCACCTTTAGAAGCTTTAAGACCCTATTTATTAGAGGATAAGCTTTTAATACCTCAGTTCATTGTAGACCGGATCAACGCTTCCACACCAACGAGTTTTGAAAGCTTCGACCAAATCCTCAGCCGGTGTCATGCCTCGGTCCGCAATATCTCGGAGCGTATCCAAAAACCCAGACTCATCGTTCCCGGCGGCATCTAAGTTTGCGCGGTTCTTTAGACCTTTAGAAGATATAAGTAAAACTTGTTTTGCAAGTTGCCGAAGCGTTGTATTTCGAAATTTAGTAGACAAGCCCTCCACCGGAACTCGCTTCCTCATCTCCTCTCTTTCAACATCGGTCCAATCTTTAACGAAATCCCAAGCAGCCTGCTGTGCGTCAGAGTCATACAACAGTCCAACCCAAAATGCTGGCAGAGCACAAAGGTTCTTCCATGGTCCCCCATCTGTGCCACGCATTTCTATGTATTTTTTTAATCTAACCTCAGGAAAATTTGTTGTCATATGGTCTGACCAATCGCCCATATGTGGAAGCTCTCCCTCAAACCCCTCTAAATTACCTGCCATAAAATCCCGAAAACTCTTGCCTGCTACATCATGATATATACCGTCACGGTACACAAAATACATTGGAACATCCAAAATGTAATCTACATGACGTTCAAAGCCATAACCTTCCTCAAAAACAAAAGGCAGCATACCACACCTGCCGGGGTCCGTGTCTGTCCAAACATTGCTCCGTAAGGATAGGTAGTTACTTAAACTACCCTCTTGAAACGGTGAATTTGCAAATAGTGCTGTGGCTATAGGTTGTAGAGCAATACTTATCCGATATTTTTGAACCATATCGGCTTCATTACTGAAATCCAAATTTGTTTGAACCGTGCAGGTTCGCAGCATCATGTCGAGCCCTAGTGTCCCTACTTCTCGCATCCAACGCTTCATTATGGAATATCGACCTTTTGGCATCCAGTGGACTTCATCTCTACTCCACTTCGGATCAAAACCAAGCCCCAACATGCCAATACCTAATTCGTCACCTACCTCTTTTACTTGAGCTAAATGAGTATGCACTTCGTCACAGGTCTGATGTATTGTCTGCAAGGGAGCACCTGAAAGCTCAAATTGCCCCCCAGGCTCCAGTGTAATGGCACATCCCTCTAACGAAAGCGCAATAACATTATCTTTTTCTCTTATCGGCTGCCATCCAAATCGTGTGAGTCGGTTTAAGATTTCGGCTATGCCGTCAGGACCCTCATAAGGGAGGCGCTTATTGTCCGATAGGCGAAAGGGAAATTTCTCATGCTCGGTGCCAATCCGCCAATTTTCTCTAGGTTTACACCCAGACTCCAAGTCTTCAATCAGTTGTGACTTGCTTTCAATTGGCTCACCTTCGGAATCAGGGGGTCGTGACATAGATTTTCCTTTACCACTTAGGTTTTTTTTGACGTAAAGTTAGAGCCAATCCCCAGCAGCAGCTTGCCAACAAGCCAAAGCTGCCACAGCAGCCGTATCCGACCTAAGGATTCGTTTCCCCAAACTTACCCGACACACATTGCCTAGTTTGTCGACCCGGTCAAGCTCTTCCTTTGCAAAACCACCTTCTGGGCCTATCAATAAACCTGATGCTCTAAGGTGCGATGATCGAAAAGCGTTTAAAATTGGGGCGCCTTTTCCAGTCTCATCCAAACAGAACAAATCCCGATCACGAGGCCATTTTTCAATTAGAGTGTCAAAGTCAATCGGATCTAATACTTTAGGAACGGTAAGCCTTCCCGACTGCTCAGCCGCCTCTATTGAATTAAACTTCAACCTCTCCATATTTACCCTACTAACTGAAGTATATTTAGTAAAAATAGGCCATAATGCTCCAGCACCAAGTTCCGTGGCTTTTTGGGCTAAATAGTCGATTCGAGTCCTTTTTATAGGCGCAAAGACTAGCCAAATATCAGAGATAACTTCTTGCGACTTAATTTGCTCTACAACTTCCAATTCTACAAATCTTTTTGTAATGGTTTTAATCGCCGACAGCCATTCACCGTCCTCACCATTGAAAAGGGCAATTTGGCTATTTTCCTTTAGGCGCAATACCGACCTTATATAGTGAGATTGATCATTTTTTAAGACCAGCGACTTACCGGTCAACAAATTCTCTTCAACATAAAGTCGGGTTTCATAATCTTTTTCTGACATTGGTTAAGACATTTCCCTCAATATAGCACTATCCGGCCCATCGAAAACGACACCGCCCCCTTTTAAACAGGAGGATAAACTATTAATCTAAAGCAAAATTCGCTTACCAAGAGAATAACAACGCTCAACTATTAAGACAAAATGTATTTAAATACGTCAGATATTCTTATTTAGAGATGATGTCTCGAAGCGACATTCCCAAAGATAATTGGGTCGATCGTTATATGCCCGAGTTCTCGAGGCCTTATGTTCGTTTGGCACGGCTTGACCGTCCAATTGGAACATGGCTTTTGTTATTGCCCTGCTGGTGGAGCCTAGCTTTAGGATGGAAACTGCAATTAGACAATATAGGTCTCATTGAACTGGGATACCTGTATATCCTATTTACTTTAGGTGCATTAATCATGCGAGGCGCAGGTTGCACCATTAATGATCTCTGGGACCGAAACATGGATAAACTTGTCGCCAGAACTGCCGATAGGCCTTTAGCTTCGGGCAAAATAAGTATCAAAAAAGCTGTTTTATTTTTGTCCACTTTATTTGTTTTTGCAGCATTGATTTTATATCAGCTCAACAAAGTCTGTTGGTTACTTGGCGTTTTGGTTCTGTTCCTGGTTTTTACTTATCCTTTGTTTAAAAGGATTACCTACTGGCCACAGTTCATTCTTGGCCTTACCTTCAACTGGGGTGCCCTGATGGGTTGGGCCGCTATAACGGGTTCTATTTCTATAGAACCATTGTTGCTTTACTTTGCTGGTATCTTTTGGACACTTGGATATGACACTATTTACGCACATCAAGATAAAGAAGACGATGCACTTATCGGCATAAAATCGTCGGCTCTTGCACTCGGCGATAAAACAAAATTATTTTTAATTCCGTTTTATACGTTAACAATAGGCGGGTTGTTTATCATTGGTCTCTTGAGCAATTTTGACTTTGTTTTCTATTTTTTAATAAGTATTTCGGCAACCCAGCTTATTTGGCAGATCTTGGCATTAGACTTAAACTCGCCGATAGATTGTCTTGAAAAATTCAAATCTAATAAATTATTCGGATTGATTGTAACGCTAGCTATCTACTGCGGGTAAAATTGAAGCAAAATTATCTCCACTTTATCAAAACGCATACCAAGCTATGTAGCGCGTCCCTTGTTCCAGAGATAAAATTGCATACCGCCTCCGATATCACCAGCCTGTGGCATATGACAGAATCCGACTTAAAGCAAAAGAACATAAGCCCTCCGTTCTGGGCATTTGCTTGGCCTGGAGGACAAGCTATCGCGCGCTATATTTTTGATAATCCATCACTTGTCAAAAATAAAAACGTTTTAGATTTAGCTTCCGGGTCGGGAATAGCTGGTATTGCAGCTATTATAGCTTTCGCCAGGCACGTCGACTTTAACGAGATAGATCCCTTGGCCTGCACATCGATCCATCTAAATTGCGCGGCAAATGGCCTGACAGTTTACCCTAGTATTCTCAGAAAAAATTTCATCGCAGACCCAACCCATGATTGCTCTCAAAAAAACTCTTGGGACATAATTTTTGCCGGTGACGTGTTTTACGAGCAGCCGATGTCGCAAAAAATTTTCAACTGGCTTTTAAATAGAGCTCGAGAAGGAACTGAGATTTTAATTGGTGACCCTGGTAGATGTTATTTTCCAGATGGACCGTTTGAAATGCTTTACCAATATTCAGTAAAAACGTCAAAGATGATTGAGAAAGAGGACGAAATAATAAGTCGAGTCTATCGCCTCCTTCACGATGTTGGCTAACAATTACCTCCCAAATTACCGCTTTTAGCCAGAAATTGCAGCTGCATTAATTGATGCTACAGCGAGTTTAACAGATGCTAACAAAATGGCTGTCCCAACCTGACCGTCTTCTATTTTTCGTGATAAATCTCGAAGCCATAGGTCAATAATCCAGAAGGTAACAAGCTGAATTACTAAAGTAACTAATCCCCAAATGACAATATCGTATACGTTGACGCTGTTTGCCATACAAAATGCCAAAGGAATAGCAAGTCCCAAAATCGCGCCTGAGAGGGATACAGCGGCAGCGTTATTTCCTCCTCTTATAAGAGCCATTTCATCGTGAGAGGTTATTTTAATGTAAATAAACGCGCCAACCACAAACATTACTATGGTTACCCCAAAGTGGGTCAGCAAAAATGGGATCCCCGAGAGAAAACTTTGAATAGCTCCATCCATCTTTAAATCCATTTCTATACAGGTTCAGCATTCCAATGATTTTATTTACAAATTTTTGCAATCCTATAGCGTTCCATCCGATGTCGGAAGTGTTGTTCCCTGAATTAAATTAAGTGCCCTTACTTGCTTATTTTCTAGCATTGATCCTACAGCTGCATCAAATGTTTTGAAATGACCTGTTAGCAAGTGCTCATCGAAAGCATCTGTACTGTCATAAACCTCGTACAAAAAGCACTTCCTGGAGTCTTCTATATCAAAACACACATCAAACTGACGACAGCCCGGTTCATACATTAGCGATGCACGGGCGTTTTCTAACATCAGAGGCTTAAAATTCTCTACTTCTTCTTCTTTTATCAGAAAATCTACAATTATTACGAACATTCGATGCCCTAACTTATTTTCAAAATGAGAACGGCTAGTTAATCGGACTGAACAGCTTTTTTTAGCCTTTCTTCTACGAGTTTTGCCCAGTAAGTGGCACCAAGAGGCAAGATTTCGTCGTTAAAGTCATAATTAGGGTTATGGACTTCACATCGATCCTCTCCTAAACCAATTGTTACATAACTACCGGGAACGATATTTGACATATAGGAGAAATCCTCCGAGGCGGTGATACGATTACTCATCCTGTCAACATTTTCTTCACCTACGAGACTTGCCGCCAAATCACCAGTGAAATTAATTTCATCTTTATCATTTATTAGTGGGGGAAATGTTACTCTAAAGTCAACTTCCGCCGTCGCCCCCATCCCTTCAGCTATATTTTTTGCCATCTTGGTAAGATTTGTCTCCAAAAGCTTCATGATTTCATTGGAGAATGTTCGAGCCGTGCCTTTCATATGCGCCGTGTGTGGAATGACGTTGTAGGCATCCCCAGATTGTATCTGTGTAATCGAAAGCACACCCATTTCCTGAGGATTAACATTTCTAGAAACAATCGTTTGGGCTGCAGTTGCTATGTGCGCAGAGATTATAACCGGATCAATCCCTGACTCAGGCCGAGCGCCGTGCGACCCATTTCCTTTAACAATGATGTCAAATAACGCGCCTCCTGCCATCGCTGATCCTGGACGCATTCCAAACTTACCAACGGACATGCCAGGCCTATTGTGCATTCCATAGACTGAATCGCATGGAAACTGTTCAAAGAGCCCTTCCTCGACCATCGCTTTTGCGCCGCCAACACCTTCTTCAGCTGGTTGAAAAATAAAATGCACGCACCCTTCAAAGTTTCTAGTTTCCGCCAAATATTTTGCAGCTCCTAAAAGCATAGTGGTGTGTCCATCATGTCCGCATGCGTGCATCACATCCTCTTTTGTTGACCGGTAATCAAATTGATTGGCTTCGGGCATTGGTAAAGCGTCCATGTCGGCCCGTAGTCCAATGCTTCGGGTATCATTTCCTACCCTAAGGGTACCCACAACACCTGTCTTGCCCAATCCCGTGTGAACCTCGAGCCCCCAAGATTTTAGCTTTTCAGCAACTAACTCAGAAGTTCTCACCTCCTCAAAACCAAGTTCAGGGTGGGCATGGATATCACGCCGCCAAGCCGTCATCTCATCATGATTCGCTGCAATTTCTGGTATAACCCATTCGTTAGCCATTGATACCACCTTTTTTGTTTGAGTTAGTTTGCGTCCTGCGTCTTTATTAACGATTTTCGATATACACAAGTTTCAATCACCAACTACCTGTGTTTGGCATGCTTGCCCAAGGTTCGCTAACTTCCAGGGCATTGCCTTTTTGAAGTAACTCGATGGACACGCCATCTGGAGATTTGATGAATGCCATCCGTCCTTCGCGTGGTGGCCTATTGATTGTAACACCATTTTTTTGCAAGGAATCGCAAAGTTCATAGATATTATCAACCTGAAAAGCCAAGTGTCCAAAGTTTCGTCCCCCAGTATATTGCTCAGGATCCCAATTGAAGGTTAACTCAATTGTTGGAGACCAGTTTTCCTTTGCAATCTCGGCGTCTCCAGGCGCACTGAGGAATATGTTCGTGTAGCGCCCAGCTTCGCTCTCCGTTCTTCTAACTTCTACCATCCCCAATTTATTACAGTAAAAATCAAGGGACTCCTCTACATTACTTATCCGCACCATTGTGTGTAGATACTCCATTGACGCCGCCTTTCCATTGTTCTTCTGGCAATATTCTCGGTTATTTAAATTTAAGCAGGAAGTTTCCTAGACTTATGTTATAGCATATTAGATTTTTAAAATTTCAAGAAAGTAATAGTAATTGAAAAAACAAAAAATTGTTACTGAAATTGGTCTTGGGACAGATATCCGAGGACGCGATTATACTAAAGCGGCCTGCCGAGCTTTAAAAGACGCTCTTTGGCATAATTCGCTTGGGATTGCAGAAATAATGGGTGTTGATACGGACACTATGTGGGTTGAAGTAATGATAGGAATACCCGAGCCTAATAAAGTGAACAAATCAAAGGTTTTATCAATTTTACCTCACGGTACAGGCACAGTAACTTGCGTAAAGGGAGGGTTAGAAATAAAAAATAAAGCACGCGCAGATTGGACCGTGATGGCTAATGCTGCAGCTGTGGTTTACTTAATCAAAGGACAGGACGACTAAATCATGGAAACCGCAAGAGCTATTCTTGAAATGGGTATGGGGAACGATCTTCACGGCAAAGACTACACAAAAGCTGCCATAAGAGCTGTTAAAGACGCCATGCATCACAGTTCACTTCATTTTTTAAAATCGTTTGATCTAGACAGAAAATCCATAATCATCCATGTAACAATCGGCGTACAGGACCCTAAATCTGTCAGTATAGGCGAAATAAAGAAAATCATACCCTTTGGGAATGCCCAAATACATGTCGAAGACGGAGGTCTAGATGTTGTGGACAAAGAAATGGATGACACTATAGTCATTGCTAGCGCAGCTGTAGAAGTGATGCTGCCAGTAATCAAAGTCCAGGCTTGTAAATAATTGAAGCTAACTGATTCAAAATAGCAAAGCTCAATTTGTTTGGGCAAAGAGATCTTTTTAAATCTAAAATTTAAAGAGATTATCTTAAAAGTTATAAAAGTTCAGACACGAGGTTAATTCTAGTGAAACCAAACGGACTCAAAAACAAAACTAGAGAAAACCATAGAATCGACGGGCTGAGCCCAGACGCAAACAAATTGCGTGGCCACTCCAAAATTATAAATATTGAAGCACTAACAAAAAATATTGATCTTGCTTGGGAAACGAAAAGAACTCCTGCCGAATTTCGATCCAAATTATTGGTTATATTCCGAGCGACCCTCTTGGAAGGCTCAAAATTCATTCAAGACCGGTTTCTTTCAAATAATAACGGAGCCGAGGCTGTTCTTGCTCAAGCATATTTAATGGACTCTCTCATTAAAGCTGCCCTTGAAACAGTCGATACAAAACTCTACAGGACGCCCAATCCAACCCAAGGGGAACAACTCTGTATTATAGCTGTGGGTGGATACGGGCGGGGAGAATTAGCTCCCTTTTCCGATATAGATCTCTTATTTTTGTTACCTTATAAACAAACCCCCCGTGTTGAGCAGGTAGTGGAAACAATCTTATACCTCCTCTGGGACATGAAATTAAAGGTAGGCCATTCAACTAGATCTATCGACGAATGCATGCGACAAGCTGAAGCCGATATGACTGTTCGAACTGCAATACTGGAGTCCAGATATATCTGTGGCGAAATCTCTCTAATGGAACAGATGATTGCCCGTTTTCGGGAAGAAATAATAAAAGGAAGTGCACTAGCGTTTGTAGAAGCAAAACTTAAAGAGTCTGACGACAGGCACCGACAACTTGGGGACTCACGTTATGTTATTGAACCAAACATCAAAGATGGCAAAGGTGGCTTGCGCGACCTCCATAAACTATTTTGGATTGGTAAATATGCTTACAAAACAGATGATGTGTCAGCTCTAGTAACAGAGGGCATTTTATCTATGGACGACGCTCGGCGGTTTGCTAAAGCGCAGAAACAGCTTTGGACTATACGCTGCCACCTGCATTATTTAGCCGGTCGCGAAGAAGATCGCCTTACCGTTGATCATCAGCGCAAAATTGCCAAACGACTTGGGTATATGGACCGCTCTGGAAACACAGCGGTTGAACGATTCATGAAACATTATTATCTAACGGCAAAGGATGTCGGGGATCTCACACGAATATTTTGCGCCGCAATCGAAGAAGAGCATCAACGGAAGCCTCGCCTAAAACTGTCTGCTCCGTGGAGACGTCCAAAGGACCTTGGGGATTTTGAGTTAGAAGGGGGGCGGCTGAACGCAAAAGATCCAGAAATTTTCAGTAAAGATCCTGTTAATTTTTTAAAAATGTTTCATGTAGCACAGGAGAACGATCTAGAGTTTCACCCGCGGATACTAAAATTAGTTAACCAAAATCTCAAATTGATAGATAAAAAACTCCGCCATGATCAAAAAGCAAATAGCTTATTTTTGGAAATATTAACCTCAAAGAAAGGACCGGAGCGAATACTCCGCCGTATGAACGAAGCACAAGTTTTTGGAAGGTTTATCCCAGATTTTGGGAAAGTTGTCGCTCAAATGCAATACGACATGTACCATGTTTACACGGTTGATGAACATACAATAATAATGCTTGGCATTCTATTTAAAATAGAGAATCGTGAGTTAAAGGAAATCGCGCCCACCGCCTCAAACGTTGTTGGAAAAGTCATATCGAGAAGAGAGTTGTACGTTGCCGTTTTACTTCATGACATTGCAAAAGGACGAGGCGGCGATCATTCCATTTTGGGAGAGAAAGTGGCTCGCCGATTGTGTCCACGTTTTGGAATGACGGCGGAAGAAACAGAGACAGTCGCATGGCTTGTACGATGGCATTTGCTGATGAGCTACGCTGCTTTTAAACGTGATATTAATGATCCCAAAACCATAGAAGACTTTGCTGCAATTGTGAGATCACCCGAAAGATTACGTTTACTGTTAGTGCTTACGGTAGCGGATATTCGAGCTGTAGGGCCAAATGTTTGGAACAGTTGGAAAGGAACCTTGTTGAGCGAGTTGTACTGGTTAGCCGATGAAGCCTTGTTGGGTCATAGCTCTGCTAAAGCGCAAACTTCCCGGATTGAAAAAGTTCATAACGATTTGGAAAAAGAACTAAGCTTCTGGACTTCCAAAGAACTCCATGATCATTTCAAGCAAGGTTACCCTTCATACTGGCTGGCCTATGACACAGATACCTTAGTTCGCCATGCAAACCTTATAAAAAAAGCCAATGATGAAAAAACAGCACTCACAGTTAACACACTAATTGATAGCGACAGAGGCATTACCGAGGTCATAGTTTATACAGCAGACCACCCTGGATTATTCTCAAGAATAGCAGGGGCATTAGCTTCTGCAGGCGCTAACGTAGTAGATGCAAAAATAACAACTATGCGTAATGGTATGGCACTTGACAGTTTCTGGGTGCAAGATGGCAACGGTAATGATTTCGAGCATACGGATCGTCTAACAAATGCAATCTGTGAGACACTTTCTAGCGGGATACATTTAGGCCAATTGCTTGCATCTCGACCAAACAAATTACCAAAACGAGCGCAGGCGATGAAGGTGCCCCATCGGGTTTTAATAGACAACAAGGCGAGCAGTACACACACAGTTATAGAGGTCAATGGCCGTGATCAACCAGGGCTTCTGCATCGTTTAACTAAGGGCCTTGCAGAGCAAAACCTTCAAATTTCCTCTGCTAAAATTTCAACTTATGGGGCGAGCATTGTTGACGTTTTCTATGTAAAAGATCTCTTTGGCTTAAAATTGCACGAGAATAAAAGACTTGAGTCAATAAAAGATTTTATGCTGAAGGTATTAGAAGAAGTAGAAATAACAACCGCTGTAGAATAATAATATTGGTGAAATGATGAAACATTCGCTTTCAGAATTTATTAAAATAAACTAAATCAGCGTAATGTCTCTTTTGCGCGCTGTTGCTACCGTTAGCGGGTTTACTATGATTAGCCGAATTACTGGCTTTGCCCGCGACATATTGATTGCATCGGTTCTTGGTGCTGGCCCGATAGCAGACGCATTTTTTATCGCGTTTAAATTTCCCAACTTTTTCCGACGCTTAACAGCAGAAGGTGCCTTCACTGTAGCATTCGTGCCTACCTTTTCCCGTCTGCTTCAGGACAAAGGTAGAGAGGATGCCCTCGAATTTGCCGAAGAAGTGATTTCTATTATGGGGATTGGTTTATTTTTATTTAGCTTTTTTGTAATAATATTTATGCCAAGTGTTATGCTGGGGCTTGCGCCTGGTTTTATCGAACAGGATTGGTTATTCGACTTAACAGTTGAGCTAGCCAGGATTACTTTTATTTATCTGACACCAATATCTCTAGTAGCTTTGTTGGGTGGCATACTTAACAGCTTTGGAAAATTTGGAGCTATGGCTTCTGCTCCAATCTTATTAAATATCATTCTTATTGTTTCTCTAGTTTTCTTTGAAAACAGTATGGAAACAAAAGGACATGTTTTAGCGATTGCTGTCGCTATTTCTGGTATCGCCCAATTTATTTGGCTTCTAGAAGCCTGCCGTCGAAATGGTAGTATTCCAAAGTTACGACGCCCGAGAGTAACTGAGCGAGTTAAAAAGTTGTTTAAGTTAATGTTACCTGCAGTTTTAGGGGCAGGTGTTGTACAGATAAACCTATTAATCGATATAATCCTAGCATCAACCCTGCCTTCCGGTTCCATCTCATTTCTTTATTTTGCTGATAGAATAAACCAGCTACCTTTGGCCTTGATTGGAATAGCTATTGGCACTGCACTTCTTCCAAAGTTATCTAGAGAAATTCAATGCGGCGAACTCGAAAAAGCAAAAAGAAGCCAAGATCACGCCCTGGAATTTGGGATGGTTCTTTCCCTCCCCGCTGCCATAGGGCTCTTGGTATTGTCACAGCCTATCATCAGTATATTGTTTGAACGCGGTGCATTTTCCCCGACGGCCGTTGATGCAACAGCACAAACATTATTTTGCTACGCATTAGGGCTACCTGCGTTCATAATAATAAAAGTTTTACAACCAAGTTTTTTTGCGCGTTATGACACCCTCACCCCAGTGAAGGTTGCCAGTTTCATGGTTCTAACAAATCTTGTTCTCAACATAATATTAATGCAGTATTTAGCACACGCTGGGTTGGCCCTAGCCACTTCAATAACTGCGTGGCTGAATGCCACGATCCTTGCCTTTATATTGAAACAAAAAGGGCTTCATCAACACAGTAAGAAAACCTACCTTAAGTTAGTTCGAACCTTCATGGCATCTGCTGTTATGGGAATGGGTTTACTTGGGTTGATAGAATTCGTGGGAGATTCGATATTCGGCTCAAAAAATTCTAGTATAATATCATTAGCTGCGCTAATTTTGCTCGGATTATTTTTATATATTATTCCAGTATTTTTATTTCGCGTGATACGACTTTCCGAAGTCCGTCAAGAAATAAGGTCGTGGGTCAAAAACAACCAATAACAACTTTTAATCACTTAAAACCTTGACCAGTAAGCGCTATGCAGGCTAATCGAGTGAGTGCTTGAAAGGAAAAACTTGATGAAGCGAATTTTCTCAGGCATCCAACCATCGGGTAGTTTGCAACTTGGTAATTACCTGGGTGCAATTAGGAATTGGGCAAAAATGCAAAATGACCATGAATGCATTTTTTGCGTCGTAGATTTGCATGCGATTACCCTCCCTCAGGATCCATTGACGATGCGAAATGCTACGCGCGAAGTTGCTGCCGGAGTGATTGCGGGGGGAGTGAACCCTGAGACATGCATTATTTTTAATCAGAGCCAGGTTCCCGAACACGCTGAACTGGCGTGGTTGTTTAATTGCGTTGCCCGCCTCGGATGGCTCAACAGAATGACGCAATTTAAAGAGAAAGCTGGAAAAGATCGTGATGGTGCGTTTGTTGGCCTGTATACGTACCCTGTTCTACAGGCGGCTGATATATTAGCCTACAAAGCTACCGACGTACCTGTCGGAGAGGACCAAAAACAACATATCGAACTTTGCCGGGACATCGCTCAAGCTTTTAACTCAATGTTTGAAATAGACTTTTTCCCCTTGCCCGAAGCCAGAATTCAAAAAGCAGCTGCTAGAATTATGAGCCTACGCGACGGAACAAAGAAGATGAGTAAATCGGACCCTTCAGACTACTCACGAATAAATATGACAGATGGCCCTGATGCGATTGCTCAAAAAATAAAGAAGGCTAAAACAGATCAATACCCACTCCCAGAATCGGTAGATGAACTAAATAATCGGCCCGAAGCCCTGAACTTGATTACTATTTTTGCTGCATTATCTGAGAGAAGTGAGCAAAGTGTGGTTTCAGAGTTTGCAGGGCAAGGTTTTGGTGATTTCAAGAGATGTCTTGCTGAACTGGCGGTAGAAACCATGGGACCAATAGGTAAAGAAATGCAGCGCTTAATGAATTATCCAGACGAAGTTGATAGTATCTTGAAACATGGGGCTAATAGGGCCAGAGAAATAACGGAGCCAATTGTTAGTGAGGCTAAAGAAATCGTTGGGTTCCTGAAACCGTGAAGTCTGTTTACGTATTTTTAATATTTGGAACTTTAAGAACTTTTGGTAGATAAACTGATAGCTTTAAAGAAGAGAGAGGTAACTATGTTTATACAGACAGAGGAAACGCCCAATCCGGAAACCCTCAAGTTTTTACCTGGTCAGCCCGTTTTACCGGGAAAAAACCTAGAGTTTCGTTCGTTGGAAGAGACTTCAAGTTCACCTTTAGCTCAAATTCTTTTCAAGATTGATGGGGTGATTGGAGTTTTTTTAAGCGAAGATTTTATCTCGATCACGAAAGATGGCTCACGAGAATGGGCGTTAATGAAGCCCAGCTTATTAGGTGCCATTATGGAGCATTTTACTGCTAAACGCCCCATAGTTCTAGACGCTCAAACGAATGGTGACAACGAAACTGGTGATCATGAAGACGACGAAATAGTAAGCCAAATCAAAGAGCTGTTGTATACCCGAGTTCGTCCGGCTGTTGCACAAGATGGAGGCGACATTGTTTTTGAAGATTTTACAGACGGTATTGTCACTTTACAGATGCGTGGAGCGTGTGCGGGATGCCCAAGCTCATCAGCCACTCTTAAGATGGGCGTGGAAAATCTACTTCGGCACTACATCCCAGAAGTAAAAGAGGTAAGACAATCCGAGATGTATTAATTCTTTTAAGTAACACCCAAAAAAATACCTTTTTTAAATCTTAATGGAAAAACACGCATTGGAATGCAACGCAGTAAAATAAACGCGTATCTAATCGCTATAACGATATTCTTATTATCTGCAAGCATTTTAGTTGGCATGTTTATTCCCTCAGGCCTGTTCAATCTAAAATTCCGCCCTCCAGAAAACCCCTCACTTACCAGGACCACTTTAAGCTTTGATGACCAAGGCTCACAGAAAGACCTTGCAATTTATAAAAAAGACGCGGCGCTAGCACTTATAAATCTCCTAGATTCGTTCGACTTTGATTTGAAAAAAATAAGATCGAGAGAGTCCCTCGTGCCCAATCTAATTTTTTGGCGGCTACCTCATGACCTTCAAAAATTGTCTGAGGTAACAATCAGAAAGAAATTGTTCATAAAAATTTTGCTTCCACTGATCATCGATAGGAACATGCAAATTCAGAGAAAAAGGCAGCAAATTTTTAATTTGAAAAATATAGGAATACCAAATTTAAGGAATAACCAAAAAGATTGGATTTTCGAGCAACTTAAATACTATAAGGTTCTTTCAAAATATAATGCTGAAACTACTCTCAACGACGAAATGTTGAATGAATTGTTGCTGCGAGCAAATATCCTCCCCATCCCTCTTGCAATTGCGCAAGCCGCTATAGAAACAGGTTGGGGAACCTCCAGGTTTGCTCTAGAGGGAAATTCCCTATTCGGTCAGTGGACCTGGAAAAAGAGTGGGCTCACTCCATCAAGAAGAGAGGTGGGTAAAGAACATTCGGTAAAGGCCTTTAAAAATTTACGTCACGCTATTGAGAATTATGCACAAAATTTGAATTCAAGCGCCTTTTACACCCGTTTCCGTAAAGCTCGTTTGAAACTCATTAAAAATGATCGATATGTAGATGATGCTAGTTCACAGTTAGCCAGGCATCTTTCCTCTTATTCGCAGGAGGGAGAAAAATATGTAGAGAAAATCCTAAAAATAATTTCAATTAATAAATTGGCAGACTTTGAACTACTTTTAAACGAATTACGCGAAGTAAGCCTAGGGAACTAAATTCAATAAATAGTCCCCTATGGAACAGTGAACTGGACCCCAAACCATCTCCATCTTTCTTTCATACCTGGCATAGTACAGTTGATCCTCGATCTTCCGACTGGAAACGCTGACGCTAACCTTACCTCTACCCGCCTCCCTAGCTGCTCCAAAGATAATTTCCCTTGGTTCGAGGCAAAGCAGGCTAGGCGCTTCAAGCTACCTACGATGGGGTCCACAGTAAAACCGAAAGCTGGTGGATTGTTAGTAAGAAAAGGATCTTTTGGTAAAATATCGGTTACCATCATCGGCAAAGCATTTACTATTAATCTAAACCTATCGATCCCACCATAACGCTCATTCAGAGCAAATCGGGGCAAAGCAAATCTGTCCAAGTGTGAACTTATAACACCTGAGCTTTGGGTAAAGGCTGCGTCAAAACCACGATCTATAATTATCTGGCGTACAGGGGAACTATATTCTCCATAGGGATAGGCTAGTAAAGAGGGCTTTTTGCCCAGCTCCATAGCAATTCTTATATTAGCTTTATCGATTTCCATCTTCGCATCACCCAGCGGTAAAAGGGGTAAATGTTTGTGCGACTTGGTCTGGCTGCCAATAATTACCCCTTCCTTTTGCACTTCTCTTATCTGGTCCCATGTCATGTAACCGGGAGCTTGGCGGTCGACAACATCTGTTGAAACAAATAGAGTGACAGGCATTTTTGCCGCTTTGAGTAAGGGCCATGCTACATCATAGAATGAACGATAAGCGTCATCCACACTCAGGCCAATAGTTCTATCTGGAAGACCTTTCCCCAAATTGATACTACTTACGATTTCGGGGAGTGCAACTACGTTATACTGATTTTTTTTTAATTCCGAAAGGTGGGCTTTAAATTGCTCCAGTCTAATGCTGGTTGATTCAAATGCAGGCTCGTTGAATCTATGATAAACGACTATTACCGCAGAAGAGCTTTTCGAGCTTGCAAGTGTTGCACTAGAGCAGTTGACTGCTAATAACGCACTCAGAAGCATTGAGACTGATAATTTTAAGGGAAAATTCATATAAAGACTTTCTGTAAGACGCGGTTTTATTTTAGATATAACGAAAAATGGCAGAAATGTCGTTAATTAAGAGTAAAACGCTTTTTTATATATGCCAAAAACATTTGCTGAGAGGAACTTTTAGAGACAATGAAGGCTATCTTGATTGATTCATCAGCTTCAGCATGTTCTGTATGCGTCACGACCGATAAACTTGTTATAGGGCACAATTACCTCTTAATGGATAGAGGGCACGCCTCCGCAATTGTTCCGATGATCAAATCTACAATGAAGGACGCAAAAACTCGTTTTGAGGAGTTACGTTTCGTTGCTGTAACGGAAGGACCGGGATCGTTTACCGGGCTTCGTATTAGCCTTGCTGCAGCAAAAGCTATAGCATTGTCCAATAATATTCCGTTGTTTGGTGTGTCGTGTTTTGATGCTATTGCAAGTAGAGTTCAGAATAACAGAAATCTACCGCTAACTGATTTCCTATTGATCGTTATTGAAAGCAAGAGGAAGGAACTGTATTTTGAATGCAGAGATAGAAGCGGCAACAAAATTATTGAAAGCCAAGCGCTAACTATTTCGGAGATAGTTGGTCATTTTAAAAGTTTATATCAACCCGGCGCATCAGTAAGAATAGCTGGTGACGCAGGCGTTTTACTTGTTGAAGCGATAGGAGAGATTATTAAACCTAATGGCCCAGCATTCGCTGAAGATCTTTTGGGTGTCGACGCACTCGATATAACAACCACTAACCAATATTGGGGTCTTTTCAAATCTGCAGCGAGCCTCGGATATACTTATCAAGTGGACCTGAATTATCTTAGAAAACCGGACATCTCTATTCCAAAAAAAAAATGACCTCGCGCAATACAGATAAATATAACATTTATCGTTTTCGTCACGGGAAAAGACTTAGCAACGAGTTTTCAAATTGTTCCGGCAGCAAAAATAACAATATCAGCTGTTTCATATTAGATAGCCGGAGCAATAAGAAACAATGCTATGGTCCATTTCGCTCATATCACTCTTTAAAAAGATGGATATTATTTAAAGCAAAAAATAGCAACATATTGTCCAACAAACTTGGCTGGAGTTACGAGCATATTAAGAGATCGATAGATTCTAAGCATAACATTACCTATGCACTAATTGTAAAAACACCAGGAAATATTTTTCAGCTCGAAGGAATAATAATCGCCCATAGTCTTGTAGATGAAGCAGAATTATTATTCGTTTTTGTCCGGAAAGTCTCTAGAAGGACTGGCTTAGGGGCATTTCTCTTGAACAGCGCTTTAAGACATCTTACTAGGACCGGGACTGTAGCCGTATTCTTAGAGGTAGCCAAGTCAAACCGAGCTGCAGCGCTTCTTTATGAAAAAAACTTTTTTAGACCTGTTGGCACTCGAATTAAATACTACAAGCGAGGAAAAATAGGAGCAGAAGACGCCATAGTCTATCGTAGAGTACTCTTACCCCATAAGCAATTTTAACTAAAAAGTTCTACCGTTGAGATCAGGGTCACAAAATTGGCTCAATGTGAAATTTTCTAATCCTGAGCAATTCTTGCACCCGTTGACGTTTAAAAAATTTCCAGAATACAAGTTTTTTACAAAAAGGCTGTTTTGATTATAGACTTAACAAAATATTCTAGAATATTTGAAGGTTAAAATAGCACTGATACAAAATAGCAAGGATTTTAAACTCCTCTTGTCGGACCACCTCTATCCAGTCAGAAGAAAAAGCTTAAACTCTATATTTTTGGGTAGTTTAGAGGTACGACTGGCTAAGAGTAAACGGGAAGTTGAAGCGGCCCAGCGCCTAAGATACCGCGTTTTTTACGAGGAAATGGGTGCCGTACCTAACGATGCTGTATCAACGAGCAAATTAGATATTGACAAAAGAGATCCGGAAGCTGATCACTTGATCGTCTTTGATCGTCATAGTTCTAGACCACACTATGATGGAATCCCTTTCGCTGTTGTAGGAACTTACCGATTGTTACAAAGACACCACCTTGGAACCCAACATTCGTTTTATACTGCGCAGGAATTTGATATATCAAAGCTACTAAATTTTCCTGGAAAGATTATGGAACTAGGTCGCTCTTGTGTTGATGCGAAATACCGCAATAGAGCGACGTTACAGCTAATGTGGCAAGGAATAGCGTCTTATATTTTCTACAATAAAATAGACTTAATGTTCGGTTGCGCTAGCTTCCCAAGCCCAAACCCATACAAATTCAGTAGATCGCTTAACTACCTGAGCACCTATCACAAGGCCCCAGCGGCTATATGTCCACGCGCTCTACCAGAACGCTATTTCGATATGAATCGTGAAAGTGCTGAACCTAGAAGAACAGTACAGGACATACGAGAGCTTCCACCCTTGATAAAAGGATATTTACGCATAGGTGCTAAGGTTGGAGACGGAGCAGTAATTGATTATCAATTCAATACAACTGACGTTTGTATCATCGTCAAAACTGACGATCTCCCCGCAAGGTACAGGGCGCATTATAAGAGAAAATTTAAAATCTCATGACAGGTATTTTTAGTAGTATTAAAATACTGAAAACAACCTTTACAGGAAAGGCTGAACTTTATTGGTTGTCTTTTTTTCGCCTTTTAAACTACTCCCTTCTTACAATATTTTTGCTACCTTTCCAGGTAGTTATTCTTTCATTTTTCCCATCCAAAGCTTTATTCTTAACTACTTTCCATCACAAAGTAGCCTCTAAAGTTCTCGGGCTTCAAATAAAAGTTGAGGGTAGCCCAACCAAGACGACAAAAGCTCTCTTCGTTGCAAATCATATGTCTTACTTCGATATTATCGCTATAGGTTCAATTCTTCCAGGTCGTTTTATAGCAAAGCAAGAGCTTTCAACTTGGCCTGTCTTTGGTATTCTTGCAAAATTGACAAGAACCATCTTTATCTGCCGAAGTTCAAGTTCTGCTTTAAAACAAGTGCAAATGATTGAGAAACTATTATTCAAGTCGGAGAGGTTGATACTTTTCCCAGAAGGAACCAGCAGTGATGGAAAAAAGGTACTACCATTTAAACCATCGCTTTTTGAGGCGCCTATGCAAGCAGACGCAATAGTCCAGCCTTTGACTATACGATATGAAAAAATCAACGGAATGCCGGTGGATCGCCGAAGTAAGCCCCTTCTTGCCTGGTATGGTGATATGGAACTGCTTCCACACCTTTGGCAATCCCTCTCAGTAGGCACAATAACGATCAAGGTCGTTTTTCACGAACCAGTTAAAGCAGTAGTGTTCAATAACCGAAAAAAATTAGCAAATCACTGCCAAAAAATAATATCCTTAGAGTTGGAAAAACCTACCGAATAGACCCATAACTTGACTTCGTTTAAACGGATGTTAGACTCGTTTTTGTACTTGGAATATTATGAAAGCTAAAAAGTTTTGATGCCATGTCCCAGCTTAATTGGACCGGAATGACACTAACTAGCCAGAAATCAACCCATAAATCTGAAAAGTACATGTTCATCAAAACCTATGGGTGCCAGATGAACGTTTATGATTCTGATCGCATGTTTGAGCTGCTTCAGCCGCTAAGCTATAAGAAAACTAACAATCCTGGCCACGCTGATCTGATAATTCTCAACACATGTCATATTAGGGAAAAGGCAACCGAGAAAGTATTTTCGGAACTAGGGCGGTTAAAAAAACTTAAATTGTCTGCCGCAAAGAATAACCGAAAAGTTTTAATTGGTGTGGCTGGCTGCGTTGCGCAAGCAGAGGGCGAAGAAATTTTAGAAAGAGCGCCATATGTTGATCTAGTATTCGGCCCACAAACATATCACCGGCTGCCGGAAATGGTTAACAAAGCAACAAGAGTGGATTTAAGCCCGGTAGCAGGCTCCCAGATAATAGAGACCGAATTCGCGACTGAAGAAAAATTTGATGAATTATCGACAGATTCGATCAGTCCAACAAACTCTTTTTTGACCATTCAGGAGGGTTGCGATAAATTTTGTTCCTTCTGCGTTGTCCCCTATACCCGGGGCGCAGAAGTTTCACGGCCGGTCAGCCAGATATTGGAAGAGGCAAGAAAACTAGTACAGTGTGGATTAAAAGAGATCACGTTATTAGGACAAAATGTAAATGCATATCATGGTACCTCATCTAATGGGCAAGAATGGACGCTAGGTCGTTTAATAAGGGAACTTGCAGAACTAGATGGTCTCCAGCGCATCAGATATACGACATCCCACCCAAAAGATATGGATGACGATTTAATATCTGCTCACGGCGAAGTGCCTGAGTTGATGCCGTACTTACATTTACCGGTCCAAAGTGGTTCGAATACAGTACTAAAGTACATGAACAGAAAGCATGACATTACATTTTATAGATCAATCATTGATAGGCTCAGGAAAGCACGAGAAGATATAGCATTTTCTTCAGACTTTATTGTTGGTTATCCTGGAGAAACTGATGCCGATTTTGCAGAAACATTAAGGTTAATATCAGATATCGAGTTTGCACAAGCCTACTCATTTAAATATAGCTCACGACCTGGGACCCCCGCTTCCGGTAAATTGGAAGTCGACGAGCAAACAAAATCTGACCGTTTAGAGAGCCTACAACAACTACTAAACGCTCAACAATTAGCTTTCAATTTAAAAAAAGTTGGGACGACTCAGACTGTTTTGGTGGAAAAACGTGGGCGAAAACAGGGGCAGTTAGTTGGTAAAACTCCATACATGCAAGCGGTTCACTTCTGCGGTAGTGAGCTATTAATAGGGAGTATTCAAAAAGTAAGAATATTAGATGGCTTCTCAAAAGGCATATCTGGAGATATTGTCGAAGATAATAAAATTTATGATATACAAAACGCCACTAATATAGAAGCTAAGGGGACATATTATTGAGTGCCAAGATAAGTGGCAAAATAAAAAATAAGATCGAATTTACAAATTATAAAATACTGCCACTGTTGTTTGGGGATCACGATCGAAACATTGCTCGTATTGAGCAAAGGCTCAAGGTATCTATCGGCTGTTTTGGAAATGAGGTGGAGGTTAAAGGCTCAAAAGAAAACGTTAATCAAGCACTCGCAACTATAGAAACATTATATAAAAAGCTAGATGAAGAAAGCGAAAGCGATTGTATAGACTTCGAAACCATTGATGCCGCGATAGAGTGGATATTAAACTCAACATGTGAGAATGGAAAACCAGATCCTGCGGGCTTTAACACTCAATTTGATAGACTAGAAACCTGGAAAAGACGGATAATTCCACGATCTCCCAGTCAACAAGCATATGTTAAGGCTCTTCTCAAATCAGACATTTCACTTGGCGTAGGGCCAGCTGGTACAGGGAAGACTTATTTAGCAATCGCGGTCGCTGTCTCTTTGTTAAAAAAACGTCAAGTTGAACGTCTAATACTATCGCGTCCTGCTGTAGAAGCGGGAGAACGACTTGGTTTTTTGCCTGGCGACATGAAAGAGAAAATAGATCCATATTTACGACCTCTTTATGATGCTCTTTTTGATATGATGCCGAGCGAAAATGTTGAGCGGATGATAGAAAATGGCCAGATTGAAGTAGCTCCTCTCGCCTTTATGCGAGGTAGGACGTTAGCCAATTCGTTTGTCATCTTGGATGAGGCACAGAACACAACCCCAGCTCAAATGAAAATGTTCCTTACACGAATGGGAGAAAACTCTAGGGTTTGCGTCACAGGAGATTTATCACAAATCGATTTACCTCCAAATATAAAATCCGGCTTAAAAGATGCTATCGAAGTGCTAGAAAAAATACCTGGAATTTCGATTATCAGGTTTACTGGGAATGACATTATTAGGCATCCCATGGTAACACGAATTGTAAATGCGTACGATAAACGCGAGGGAAATCACTTATATGAAGTGCCCGCAGAATAAAATAATGAGAAAAGCTGCGAAATTCAGAACAGAAACCAATGTCGACTCTCCAAAATGGCTTAGCGAAGAGGTAAACATTGTTGGTATTTGTGACACAACTATTTCCTTTTTCGCAAGCGAAGCAAGTCCACTTATTACAGACGAAAATAATATTGTTAGCATTTTGTTGACTGACGACGAAAAGATGAGCGAGCTTAATAAGCTGTATAGAAATAAAGTCGGGGCAACAAATATATTGTCTTTCACAAATGAGAATAAGTGCTTTAATGTTAAGCATACACTACTTGGTGATATTGCACTAAGTTTCACAACGATTCTCAAAGAAAGTACCGAAGCAAAAATATCTTTCATAAACCATGTTAGGCACTTGTTAATCCATGGATGTCTTCATTTAATTGGCTTTGATCATGAAACAACTATTGAAGCCGAGGAAATGGAAGCTTTAGAGGTTGATATTCTGAGAAAATTGGGGGTGCCAAATCCCTACAACATCTGAATCACTAATTAAATACTTTAAAATGTTATTGAAATTGAAAGTACGTGACGAGAGATAATCAAAATGTTTTATGATATAATATTGCAGATGAGTATGATAACTTAGGATAATTTAATATTGCTTACAGCTGCCAAAAAGCTTCTTCAATTCCTTAACATAATTTCAACACCTTCCAATGTGAGGGATACATTAGAAGAGTTGATCGAAGAAGAATCTAATCCACTAGATGAAGATAATCATGAGCGCACCCTGCTTAGAAACGTATTAGGTTTAAGAGATATTACTGCTTGGGATGTAATGGTGCCCAGAGCAGATATTGCTGCGGTCGACGTTAAAACGTCAATACCCGAACTAGTTTCTGAAATGGTAAAACTTGCGCACTCGAGATTGCCCGTTTATCGGGATAATCTTGATGAAACCCTTGGTATGGTGCACATAAAGGATGTATTAGCCCATAGCAATTCGCAAACAAAAACCGCCTTGTCTGATTTAATACGAGAGGTTCTTTTTGTCTCTCCTACGATTAGAGCTCTAGATCTTCTTCAAGAAATGCGAATGACCCGAAGACACCTCGCTCTAGTTGTGGATGAGTTTGGTGGTATAGACGGATTGATAACAATAGAAGATTTGGTAGAGGAAATTGTTGGCGAAATAATTGATGAACATGATGTAGAAGAAACAACCAAAATTTTAAATCAACCCGACGGCAGTGCAATAGCAAATGCTCGGGCTACAATTGAAAATCTCGAGGATCTTTTTGGTCCGATCCTAAATATTGAAGAGAAAGACGAAGCTGATACAATAGCCGGCCTTATTTTTTATCTTACAGGGCGAATCGCAAAAAGAGGAGAAGTTATCCGTCACAATAGTGGCTTGGAGTTTGAGATCCTCGAAGCAGACCCGCGTCGATTAAAGACTGTTAGAATACTTAGGCCACGTCTCGAAGAGACAATGACAGCTGAAAATTAGTCTTATAAAAAAATATCGTTTTTTGAGATAGCTATATGACGCTAAGACGCCTTGCCTTATCAGGTTCATTTCTCACCTCTAGCTGGCGCGCCCCTGTACTAGCTTTTTTAGCTGGATTGTTGTCAGCTACAGCACTGCCTCCTTGGTCTTTTCCATTAGGGGTATTTGGCTTCTCACTTTTTTTCTTTCTAATTTACCAAACTAAAACAATTAAAAAGGGAGTACTATTTGTCTGGGTCTTTAGCTTTGGATATCACTTATTTGGCCTTCAATGGATTTCCAATGCTTTGCTGATTGATAGTGAACAATTCGCGTGGCTCCTGCCATTTTCTTTAATTGGTATTCCTGCACTCTTAGCTATTATACCATCGTTAATTATGCCAATTTTGTGTAAAATCCTTATCCCACCTTTTTGGTTCCCTATATTAGCTGCAACTCTTTGGACATTAAGCGAGTATCTTCGAGGCCATCTATTTGGTGGTTTCCCATGGAATTTACCCGCTTATATGCTCTCTTTTTCAGATTCTATTGTCCAAACTGCATCCATAGTAGGTGCGTATGGATTGAGCTGGCTTTTGATTCTCTTTACTGCGGGACCAACTCTTTTATTTACTAAAGAATTTTGGCATCTACCTTATTATCGGGTCTTTTTGACCTCATTGGTATTGGCCCCCTTCGCCTTGTGGTTTTACGGCACCAACAGATTAAACAAAAATCCAACTGAGCTAAATTCTAATTATATCATCCGGCTGGTTCAGGGGAATGTTCCCCAAAAAGAAAAGTGGTCTCCGGAATTCCGTCTGCGCAATATAGAAAAATATATTGCCTTGAGTAAAATAGAGGACGCACAAGATTCTCAAAAGACCATATTCAAAAAACCTTCTCTTATTATCTGGCCCGAAACCGCCATACCCGGTCTAATTGCCAAGGACGAGAATCTTCGTAATCGGATAGGGTATTTACTAAAGAAAGAGATGCATTTAATCACTGGAGCTCCTTCCCTGAGCCAGGCTGAAACAAATCAACCTCTAAATTCCGTATTCGTTTTAACCGCGGAGGGTAAAATAACTAGCCGCTATGACAAAGCTCATCTGGTCCCCTTTGGAGAATACGTGCCTTTTAAAAGCTGGCTACCGTTCCCAAAACTCGTAACAAAATTTCCCGACTTTAAAGCTGGGCCCGGCCTAACCTCCATAAAGCTACCCACGGTGGGTTATATATCGCCGCTAGTTTGTTTTGAAATAATTTTCCCGGGTAATGTGATCATGTCGGATCCAAACAAACGTCCTAGTCTGCTTATAAATCTCACAAACGACGCTTGGTTTGGAAAAAGCGCCGGCCCTTATCAACATCTGCAGCACGCGAGGTTAAGAGCGATAGAAGAAGGAATACCGCTCATCCGAGTGGCAAACACAGGTATCTCGGCCACTTTCGACCCTCTCGGAAGGAAGCTGTCGGAGATTGCATTAGGAAAGACAGGTTACGTTGATCAAGACCTTATAAAGCCACTTAGCTCAAAAACCCTCTATGCCAAAATTGGTGACAGTATCTATCTTTTAACAACAACAATCATTCTTTTCATTACACTTTTGGGGAAATTATTTCTCAAGAGCAGGTCTTTCAAAATACATAAGTGATCTCTAGGCTTGATTTGTCTTGACCGACCCGTTTAAAACGGCAATGAAAAGGTTGCAGCCTTTTTAATTCTTGCAGGTTGATTAAAATTTTCTCAACGGAGGTTTTGGTGTCTAAAGATAAATACATTTTTACGAGTGAATCTGTCTCCGAGGGTCATCCCGATAAGGTTTGCGATCAAATCTCTGATACAGTTCTAGATTTGTTTCTTGCTGAAGATAAATCTAGTCGAGTTGCTTGCGAAACTATGGCGACCACAAATCGCGTCATCTTAGCGGGCGAAGTAAGAGGATCCTCCAGCGTAACCAATGACATAATTGACGAGAAAATTCGGGAAAAAATTCGTGACATCGGCTACGAGCAAAATGGATTTCACTGGGAAAATGTTGACATTTCAATCCTATTGCACGAGCAATCTACTGATATAGCTATGGGCGTAGATGCATCGGGTAATAAAGATGAAGGAGCTGGTGATCAAGGGATAATGTTTGGATATGCTACTAATGAAACCAGTGAATATATGCCTATGCCATTACAATTAAGCCACAAACTTC